>Ga0075464_10000782_pt1 | contig 14126 bp, 14 predicted proteins | sample DEB19_08_DNA_5_FD_75068 | JGI IMG/M metagenome (GOLD analysis project Ga0075464, IMG submission 75068) | Aqueous microbial communities from the Delaware River and Bay under freshwater to marine salinity gradient to study organic matter... | ecosystem: Environmental > Aquatic > Marine > Coastal ...
GACGTTGGTACAGCGTGGGCCGTTTGAACTACAGCATGCTCGACAAAAAGCTGGTTGATTCCGTGGTCGGTTTTGAATACGATGGTTGCTGCTGGATTGGCCGCGTCGTGCTCCAGCGCTCGCAAAGCAGCATCACCACCGCGAACACCAAGATCATGTTCCAGTTGGAGTTTGTCGGCTTCTCGCGCATTGGCAACAACCCGCTGGCCACGCTACGCGCCAACATTCCAAAATACCAATTCCTGCGTGACCAGGTCACCCCTCCGAGCCGGTTTACCAACTATGACTAAGCACTTCTCCCCGTTTGCCTCAGCCGGGTTATCTCTGCGTTTCCCTAGCGCTTTGAGCGCACTTGTTGTTGCTTTGACGCTGACTGCTTGGCTATTGCCAGCGAGTGCGCAAACGCTGCGGCTACCGGGTGCGCCTAGGGCAGCCACGTTGCCTTCGCAGGCGCCAGCGGGTAACCAGCTGCGCGCGGCAGACTTTATCGTCGCGGTCGTCAATTCAGAGCCGATCACCAACAACGAAGTGCAGTCTCGACTGCTGCGTATTGAGCAACAACTCGCGCGCCAAGGCACAACACCGCCGCGTGAGCAACTGGCCCGTGAAGTGCTGGAGCGCCTCATCGTTGAACGTGCGCAATTGCAACTCGCGCGCACCTTGGGCGTGAGGCCTGAACCCGCCGCCGTCGAGCAGGCAGTCGCCACCGTGGCCCGGCAAAACCAGCTGACGCTAGACGAGTTGAAGCGCCGGCTTGCCGCAGATGGCATGGACTACACACGTTTTCGGTCAGACCTGCGCGATGAGTTAACGCTGGTGCGTTTGCGTGAACGCGAAGTCGATTCACAGGTCAAAGTCAGCGAACAAGAGATCGATCAATTTCTTCGTGAGCGTGAGGCTCAGGCCCAATCAGGCCCCGAACTGCTCAACATCGCTCAAATCTTGGTGGCCGTGCCTGAAACGGCCACGCCTGTGCAAGTCAACGTTTTACAGGCCAAAGCCGAGCGCGCGTTGGCCCGTCTGCGTGCCGGTGAGGTTTTCGCCCGCGTCGCCACGGAGATGTCGGATGCGCCGGAGGCTGCCGCCAGCGGCGGTGAGTTGGGCTTGCGCCCGGCCGAGCGCTTGCCGACCCTGTTTGTCGACGCCGCACGTGATTTGCAAGCAGGCGGTTTGGCCGGCCCCCTGCGCAGCGGCGCCGGTTTTCATGTGATCAAGCTGATTGAGAAAAAACGCGGAGCAGCGGCCATCAGCGTGACCCAAACGCGCGCGCGCCACATCTTGCTGCGGCTCAGTCCCGAACTGAGCGAGCAAGCTGCCAAGGACAAGCTTGCTGACTTCAAGCGTCGTATCGCTTCTGGTCAAGCAGAATTTGCTACGCTGGCGCGAGAGAACAGCCAAGACGGTTCTGCCAAGGACGGCGGCGATCTCGGCTGGGCCTCGCCCGGCATGTTCGTGCCCGAGTTCGAGCAGGTCATGAACCAGCTGGCACCCGGTCAAGTGGCCGACCCCTTGGTGTCACGTTTTGGCGTGCACTTGATCGAAGTGTTGCAGCGACGTGACGCGGCCTTGACCGAGCGCGAGCAGCGTGAGACCGTGCGCAACATCGTGCGCGAAAGAAAAATCGAAGAAGCTTTCAACCAGTGGTTGCAAGATGTGCGTGGCCGCGCTTATGTGGAATTTCGCAATTGAATAGGGCCCCCACGCTTCTTAATGCATATCACGTGCGGCCTGTCGAAGATAAGAAAAGCATATGAAGCACATTGCCCGCAAGCGTTTCGGTCAGCATTTCCTGACCGACCGCGGCATCATTCAAGACATTATTCAAGCGATTGACCCGAAGCCAGGCGACCCGATGGTTGAAATCGGCCCCGGCTTGGCAGCGATGACCCATCCCTTGGTCGATCGACTCGGACACCTCACGGTGATCGAGTTGGACCGTGATTTAGCCAGACAACTGCGGTCTCATCCGCGGCTCACCGTGGTCGAGAGTGACGTGCTGAGAGTTGACTTTCGCGCTCTTGCCGCTGATATTTTCTCAGCCCCCTCGGGGGGCAGCGAACCACACGCGGTGGGGAGTGTGGGGACCCGTAAGCTTCGCGTTGTCGGCAACCTGCCATACAACATCTCCACGCCCATTTTGTTTCATCTGTTGGATGTGGTCGACGTCATCGAAGACCAGCACTTCATGCTGCAAAAAGAAGTGATTGACCGCATGGTGGCACGGCCTTCAACGTCTGACTACGGCCGTTTGAGTGTCATGCTGCAGTGGCGCTACGCCATGGCCAATGTGCTGTTGGTGCCGCCGCAAAGCTTTGATCCGCCACCGCGCGTCAACAGCGCCGTGGTGCGCATGGTGCCGCATGCCGAGCCCGCCGTGCTGGATGTGAAGTTGCTCAGCGAAGTGGTGCAGGTGGCTTTCAGCCAGCGCCGCAAGTTGCTGCGCCACACGCTTGGCCGCTGGTTGGAGGCGCGTGAATTCAGCGGTGAATTCAATGTTCAGCGCCGGGCGGAAGAAGTGCCGGTGGCTGAATACATTGCCTTGGTGCAGGCGGTTGCTGCTGCCGGCCTAGCGGCACCAAAGGGCGTTGACAGCCCGCTTTGAATGGAAAGAGCGGTTGGCTCCGGCCATGAAAAAAGCCCGCTCGAAAGCGGGCTTTTTTGTGCAAGCGTAGTGGCTACCGCCACGCGCTATGGAGACGGCCGTTTTAAGCGGCTGCCATCCAATAGCTTGCATTGAAAGGACTGCTCATGCGAAGTGCCAATGGTGACACATCGATCAGCTTGTCGGTCGGCATCACTTCGCCGCCTTCTTCTACTGCTTGCTGGGCCTCATTCGCCCGATCCCCTTGGCCGATGTCTGGGGAGCGGGCTACAGAAAAGAATAGAAGCATCGGAACGGAATCTTACGATCCGCCCAATAGTCTGCAGCATCTCGGAAGATGTCTAGCAGCTGCTCGCGCGCTTCTTTGTCAAACTTGGCGTTGGCTGGAATTTGTTCCAGCACCACGATAAAGCCAGGCTGTTGGCCAGACTTGTGAACCAAGTCGGTCATGCAGTCATACAACGCATCGAAGTTTTTGCCAAAATGTGCGGGAAATGTGTACTGGGCCGCAATCATGTCCAGCACGTCCTGCTTGCTCTGAGCATTGCCCAGATTAGCGTACAGGAAGTGGTGGCCTAATTCGGTTGCCGCGTCTTGCAATTCAGGTACGCGAAATGCGCGTATCGATTGAACAATATTTGGCCTCACAGTACGAAGTGGTGTGTCCATCTTCGTTTCTCTTTCTAATAACAAGTTAACCAACAAATAAACTGAAACTCAATACGGCAGGGTTGTTCAATTTAGCGAACAACCTGGCGAAAACTGGCGTAGTGATCGTCGGTGTAAAAGCAGGCGTCCGGTGCGACAGGCTGCTGGCCTCCACACACAATACGCCGCGCACCGCGGCTACGTTCCCCTGGCGTTTGGACGGTGTATTCACGGTAATAACCGCGCTGCCTAGCCGGAAGAAAACGCTCCCGATTGCCAAACACCGTGCCATCCTTGTCGTACTTGAATGGTCCGCCCTGATAAATCAGCGTCATCATGGCCTGCCCTTGGGCCGGTAGTTGGCTCACCGCAATGGTTTCTGGGGGGCTTGAAACAGCATCTTTGGCCTGCACCGAAAAGGTGCCAAAAACCCCAGACAAGACCAGTAGCGCTACGGCTGCTGCTGAGCTCAACCGGGACTGAACACCCAATGAGCCGTGCTGACCGGACTGAAAAACATTGCGAAACATGAAAAAACGCCTTTCTTGAATCCCAAGATGGCCCGGTGCTGCCGGGTTAACCCTGAAACTTCAAGCGACGTAGTTTGACTCATGTGGGCAAAAATTGCAAGTGGCTGCCCAAAGATTGGGCAGCCAGCGCAGATACTTTCGTTCAGAAAGTTAGCGCTAGCTACCTTGTAGTGCGATTAACGGCTGGCGTTGGCGTCTGCTACGGTCAAGGCGGTCATGTTCACGAGACGCCTGACCGTAGTGCTGGCGGTCAAAATATGAACCGGTTTGTCTGCACCCAACAAAACGGGGCCCACCGCAATATTGCCGCCAGCGGCCGTTTTGAGCAGGTTGTAAGCGATATTTGCGGCGTCAATATTTGGCAGCACCAGCAAATTGGCTTCGCCGCTGAGCGTGCTGTTTGGCATGACAAGTCCGCGCGCATCTGCGTCCAATGCGACATCCCCGTGCATCTCACCGTCAACTTCGAGCCATGGTGACTTTTCACGCAGCAACTCCAAGGTTTGACGCATCTTGATGGCACTCGGTTGATTCGAGGAACCAAAGTTGGAGTGCGATAACAAGGCGGCTTTTGGCTTGATGCCGAAGCGCATCATTTCTTCAGCCGCCAAGGTGGTGATTTCGGCAAGTTGTTCGGCCGTCGGATCGTAGTTGACGTGCGTGTCGAGCAAAAATACTTGGCGTCCCGGCAAGATCAGTCCGTTCATGCAGGCGTACGTGTTGACGCCAGCGCGCTTGCCGATCACTTGGTCGATGTATTCGAGGTGATGCGCTGTGGTGCCCCAGGTGCCGCAGATCAAGCCGTCGACGTCGCCCTTGTGCAGCAGCATGCTACCGATCAGAGTCAGGCGCCGGCGCATTTCGATCTTGGCCATTTGCACCGTCACGCCGCGGCGTTCCATCATGCGGTGGTAGGTCTGCCAGAAGTCCCGGTAGCGGAGGTCTTGTTCGACGTTGACAACGTCGTAATCGAGTTCTTCCTTCAGGCGCAGGCCGAACTTGGCAATGCGCTGTGCGATCACCGCTGGGCGGCCAATCAGTGTCGGCCGGGCCAAGCCCTCATCGACAACGATTTGGCAAGCCCGCAGCACGCGTTCTTCTTCGCCTTCTGCATACGCCACGCGTTTGCGGCTGCCCGCTTTGGCGGCTGCATAAATTGGTTTCATCACCGTGCCGGAGGCATAAACAAAGCTTTGCAGCTTTTCGCGGTAAGCGTCCATGTCTTCGATCGGGCGAAGCGCCACACCACTGTCGGCTGCTGCTTGAGCAACGGCCGGCGCGATCTTGATCATCAGACGTGGGTCAAATGGCTTTGGAATCAGGTACTCAGGGCCAAATGAGAGCTGTTCGCCGACGTAGACGGCGGCAACCACCTCGCTCTGCTCGGCTTGTGCCAGTTCGGCAATGGCATGCACTGCTGCAATCTCCATCTCGACGGTGATGGTCGAAGCGCCGGCGTCCAGCGCGCCACGGAAGATATATGGGAAGCACAGGACATTGTTGACCTGATTTGGGTAATCGGACCGACCTGTTGCCATGATGGCGTCATTACGCACCGATTTGACGTCTTCTGGCGTGATTTCTGGGTTGGGGTTGGCCAGTGCAAAGATGATCGGATTCGCCGCCATCTTTTTAACCATGTCCTTTTTGAGCACGCCATCAGCCGACAGACCAAGGAAGATGTCTGCACCTTCGATGATCTCGCCCAAGGTGCGAGCCGAGGTTTTTTGCGAGAACAAGATCTTATCTTCGTCCATCAGCTCGGTACGGCCCTCATAAACCACACCAGCCAAGTCGGTCACAAAGATGTTTTCGCGTGGAATACCCAGCTTCACCAAGAGTTTCAAGCAGGCCAAAGCCGCAGCCCCGGCACCTGATGTCACCAATTTGATCTTTTTAGGGTCTTTGTTGGCCACTTTGAGGGCGTTCAAGATAGCTGCGCCAACCGTGATGGCGGTGCCATGCTGGTCATCATGAAAAACCGGAATCTTCATGCGCTTACGCAGTTCGCGCTCGACGAAGAAGCAGTCGGGTGCGCGAATGTCTTCTAGGTTGATGGCGCCGAAGGTCGGCTCCAAGGAGGCGATGATGTCGACCAGTTTGGCTGGGTCGAGTTCGTCGATCTCAATGTCGAACACGTCGACACCGGCGAACTTCTTGAACAGCACGGCTTTGCCTTCCATCACTGGCTTAGAGGCCAATGGGCCGATGTTGCCCAGACCGAGCACTGCCGTGCCATTGGTGATCACAGCGACCAAATTGCCGCGGCTGGTGTATTTGTAAGCAGCGTTCGGGTCTTTGACGATTTCTTCGCAGGGTGCGGCAACGCCTGGTGTGTAAGCCAAGGCCAAGTCACGTTGGTTGATCAACTGCTTGGTCGCCATGATGGCCACTTTACCGGGGGTCGGGAATTGGTGGTATTCGAGTGCTGCGCGGCGCAATTCGGCGCGTTTTTCTTGTTCGTGGTCTACCGGCGTATTTGACATGTGTGGCGTCTCCTGCGGGGACGGCCGCAGGGCCGTCATTTGCTTGTAAGGAATGTGATTGTAGGCCCGGTGTCAGAGAGACCTTTTGCACAGCCCGTGCAATTGGGTTAGGTGACTTTTGACTTTTATCGACAGAACTCTTTTCAGAGGATGGCTGGTTTTGGCTGCGCCATGGCCGGCGTCGTTTGGACCCATCAGCAAAAACGCAGAATTGGCCCTGGACGGTCATAGCTGATATGTTGCGCCTCGTCTTGGCTAGAGGCTGGCATGCTTTTAAAGTCAGCCTACAGTTAAAAATTTGAGCAGCGACAAATCAAATCGAGCATAAAAGGGCAAGCCAGTGAAAAAAGTCAATCTTGCGATCGTTGTTGGGTTACTGAGTGGGCTCGTCTGGGTTGCCCCCTCTGCTGCGGCATTTCCGGAGAAGCCCGTACGCTTAATCGTGCCGTATCCTGCGGGTGGTGGGGGAGATCTCATGGCGCGCGCCATGGCGGAACGTTTAGGTGCCGAACTGGGCCAGCAGATCGTCATTGAAAATCGCGGTGGCGCAGGCGGTGCTCTGGCCGCAGAGACGGTGGCGCGGGCTGCGCCAGATGGATACACCGTCCTGTTTGGCACCGTGGGCACGCAGTCGATTAACCCGGCTATTTACCCTAATTTGCGCTATGACTCGCTGAAGGATTTTGCGCCCATCAGCCTGACGCACATCGCGCCGCGTGTGTTGATGGTCAGGGCTGACTTACCGGCCAAGAACATCGTAGAACTGATGTCTCTGGCTAAAAAACAGCCAGGCGTGCTGTCTTACGGCTCAGCGGGTAGCGGGAGCACCGGGCATTTGTCTGGGGCTTTATTTGAGTCGTTGGCCGGTGTTGACATGTTGCATGTGCCGTATCGCGGTAGCGCGCCAGTAGTGATTGATCTTCTTGCGGGTCGACTCGACATGACGTTTGACTCTCTTACAGCGTATGAGTCGCACATCAAGAGCGGTAAAGTGCGCGTGTTGGGCGTCACGACCAAAGCGCGCATGAGTATATTGCCCCAGACGCCAACCCTTTCCGAAGCAGGTCTGGTGGGCTTTGACGTGTCCAACTGGCTGGGTGTACTGGCTCCCGCTAGGACACCCAAAGATGTGCTTGCGACATTGCATGCGGCACTGGGTCGTGCCATGGCAACGCCAGCACTCAAGCAGCAACTCATCGCACTGGGTATCGAGCCGACTTTTAGCAGCCAAGAGGAGTTCTCGTCATTGATTCGCGCTGAGTTACCTAAGTGGGCAGAGCTGGTGAAAAAGTCCGGCGCCACCGCTGACTGATGCTGTGAAAAGAGCGCTGCTGCGGCGGGACGATGCACAGATTGACGTCTTGATCGACGACAAGGGGCGCAGTCGACAAACGATTGTTTTATTGCCTTCATCGCAGCGCGATTCGCTGGATTTCACCGATGTGGCACAAGGCCTAGCCGACCAGGGATTTCGCGTGTTGCGTCCGCAACCACGCGGGATGGGACTTAGCAGCGCACCGCTGGCCGGCATGACGCTGCACACACTGGCGGCAGATGTAGCCCATGTCATCGACCGTTTAGGCGGCGGCCGGGCGATTGTCGCCGGGCATGCTTTTGGTCACTATGTGGCGCGTGTGACCGACCTCAATCACCCTGAAAGGGTTCGCGGCGTGGTGTTGCTTGCGGCTGCAGCGCGTGAGTTCCCTGCAGGACTTAGCGCCTCGCTGGACATCGCCGCCGACAACACGCACCCAGAGGCTGAGCGGCTGATGCATCTCAGGCAGGCCTTTTTTGCGCCTGGCAACGATGCTTCGGCCTGGCTTGATGGCTGGCATCCGCAGTGGCGCGTCCTCTATCGCCTTGCCACAGCGAGCCCGCCGAAAGCGCATTGGTGGGTGACGACTCACGCGCCGATTCTGGAGCTGCAGGGCGAGCAAGACCCTTGGCGACCCCCTGCGAGCCGGGCAGAACTGCAAGACAAACTTGGCGACAAAGTCAGCCTGTGCGTCATCGACGATGCCAGCCATGCCTTGATTCCGGAGCAGCCGGCGGCGGTCACTGCGGCCATCGTTGACTGGGTGCGCGTGCTGAATCCTTGACGCCGAAATGCCAACCGCTTTCAAATCAACCGCCCCCCCTTTGGAGAATGTATGCAGAACTTCCAGCAGCTCAATGTTGAGATTGCCGACCACATCGCCACGTTGACACTCAACAGCCCGCCAGTGAACGCCCTGACCCGGGTCTTGAACGAAGAGCTGACCCGCGCCTTGGATTGCATCTCAGAGATGGACGAAGTCCGGGTCGTCGTATTGACAGGCGCTGGCAAAGTCTTTTGCGCTGGTGCCGACCTCAAGGGCCGGGCTGAGAACATCAAAGGGCCGGGCGATCTGCCGGCGCATTCGCGCCGCACCCGTGAGTGTTTTCATGCCATTCGCGAATGCGCCAAGCCGGTGATCGTCGCCATCAATGGCGCAGCGCTGGGCTCGGGCTTGGCCATGGCAGCCTCAGCCGACATTCTTGTAGTGTCTGACAAAGCCTCCCTTGGCCTGCCGGAAGTGGATGTCGGTTTGCTCGGCGGTTGCAGCCATGCGATGCGCCTGTTTGGTCACTCTCGCCTGCGTCGCATGGCGCTGACGGGTTACCGGGTGCCGGGCGCAGAACTCTATCGCCTAGGCATTGCCGAGTTTTGCACCGCGCCTGAAGAATTGATGCCCACCGCGATGGAATTGGCCCGGACGATCGCTTCCAAGAGCCCGGTGTCGACCCGTATGGGCAAGCACACCATGAACGTGATCGAGGACATGAGTCTGCGCGACGGCTATCGCTATGAGCAGGACATGACAGCGACCATCGGCAAAACCGAAGATGCCCGCGAGGCGCAACTCGCCTTCAAAGAAAAACGCCTGCCAGTGTTTGTTGGTCGATAAAAAGCACGGATCGACACACTCATGGCCATCACTGCAGATCTCATCAAGACTGTCACAGCGCAGCTCTACAACCGCTCACTGCGACGTATTCCTGAAGACACCAAGGCCGCGCTGGCGTTGGCAGGCAGCGTTGAGCGCAACGAGACGGCTCGCCACACGCTTCGCATCATGATCGCCAGCGCCGATGCGGCCGAGCGCAGCGATCATTTCGTCTGCTCGGATGCCGGTGTGCCGGTCTACTTTGTGCGTGTGGGCACGCAAGCCCGATTCAGTGGCAATGTGCGCCAAGCCATCACCGACGGCTTTGCAGAGTTGGTCGCCAGCATCCAGCCGCCGCTGTTGCCACACGTCACCAATCCGTTGACGCTGGAGCGCGGTCACCACGGCAAAGACATGCCGATCGTGACCTTTGACATGGTGGACGATCAGGATTTTGTCGACATCACTTGCTCCCCAAAAGCCCTTGGCTCGGGACGCTGGGCGGCGCTTGAGATTTTCAGCTTCCCCGACCTGCACACGATCGAGGAGTTCGTCATGAACACCGTGCTCAAGGCCGGCTCCCAGCCGTGCCCACCGGTGGTGATTGGTGTGGGCATTGGCGGCACCTTCGACTACGCCGCCAAAATGTCCAAGGAGGCAACGCTGCGGACCATCGGTGAGGTCAATCCCGAACCCATCTTGGCCGACATGGAGCGCCGCTTGGCGCGGGCCATCAACAAGACCGGCTTTGGCCCCATGGGCACCGGTGGCGACAGCACGGCGATGGCCGTGCACATCAACTATGCGGCCGGACACGGCTTCACGCCGGTGGCGGTGTCGTTCAACTGCTGGATCAACCGCCGCACCCGCGCACGCATCTACAACGATGGCCGCGTCGAGATCGTGGAGTAGTCACATGTCAACTCAAACCCACCGTATGCAGTTCCCGCTCAGCGCGGAAGACGCCCGTACTTTGTGCGCTGGCGACCAGGTCATCATCGACGGCGAGATCATCGTCACCGCCGGCCTGCCGACACATCAGCGTTTGATGCGCTGCCTTGACGGCGAAGAACCGCTGCCGATGGCGATGCAGGGACAGACGCTGTTTCACATTGGCAGTTACAGCCAAGAAAATGCAGAGCGTTTTGAGGTGCTCTACATCAACCCGACCACCAGCACTCGCTTTAACCCTTATATGCCGCGACTGATCGAGGGCTTGGCGTTGCATGCAGTTGGCGGCAAGGGTGGACTTGATGCCGAGTCCGCCGCAGCCATGCAGCGCACGGGTTGCGTTTATTTGTCGTTTTTGGGCGGCGGTTGCACGCTGCTGTCGCAAGCCGTGCGCGAAGTGCTGGACGTCGGTTGGCGCGAGATGCTGACGCATTACCGCGTGGTGCGTTTGCGGGTTGAAGGCTTAGGTCCGGTGACGGTGGCGATCGATGCCCACGGCCACAGCCTGTATGCCGATGCAGCACAACAAGCTCAGCGCAGCTTGCCGGCGTTGATGGCGGAACTCGACGCCGATCGGCTGCGCTGAGATGGCGCTGTCATGCGCCAGAGTGCATGACAGGATTGTCAGTCGAGGCCCTAGCTGGGAGGACTTTCACACGATAAATTTCATGGCATGAATAGCAGTGAAGAAAAATCAACGAAACCTCGCACGGGACCGCTGTCGCATGTGCGCGTGTTGGACCTCAGCCGAATTTTGGCGGCGCCGTGGGCCGGCCAAATTCTGGCTGATCTAGGTGCTGAAGTCACCAAGGTTGAAAAACCCGGCGCTGGCGATGACACCCGCTCTTGGGGGCCACCCTTCTTGAAGGATGCGCAGGGTCGCGACACCCGCGAAGCGGGTTATTACCTAGCGGTTAATCGCGGTAAACGCTCCATTACCCTGAGCTTGGACAAGCCCGAAGGCCAGCGCATCGTGCGCGAGTTGGCGATGCGTGCAGACATCGTGCTGGAGAACTACAAAGCCGGCACGCTTGAGCGCTACGGCTTGGATGCAGCGTCGCTGCGCAAGATCAACCCACGGCTGATTTACTGCTCGGTGACCGGTTTCGGGCAGACCGGGCCCCGCCGCGACCAGCCGGCCTACGATTTTCTAATTCAAGCCATGGGCGGCCTGATGAGTGTCACCGGCGAGCGCGATGACCAGCCGGGCGGTGGCCCGCAAAAAGTCGGCGTTCCCATTGTTGATTTGATGACAGGCATGTATGCGGCGGTCTCGGTGTTGGCGGCCTTGGCGCGTCGCACCGAGACGGGCTTGGGCGACAACATCGACATCGGCATGCTGGACGTACAAGTTGCGTCATTGGCTAATCAAGCCATGAACTATTTGGTCTCGGACACCCTACCCAAACGCAATGGAAACGCACATCCGAACATCCAGCCGCAAGATGTTTATGGCTGCAGTAATGGGCAGGTGATTTTGGTGGTCGGCAACGATGGCCAATTTTCAAAGCTGTGTGAGGTGCTGAAAAAAGCTGAGTGGGCGGCCGACCCACGCTTTTCAGTGAATGCTCAGCGAGTTCGCAATATCGGTGTCTTGTCGGCCTTGTTGCGGGCTGAATTTCAAGCCTGGGAGCGTGATGCCTTGATCGCGTCACTGGACGCCGTCGGTGTGCCCTGCGGGCCGATCAATTCGGTCGCAGATGTTTTCAAAGATCCGCAGGTCATCGCCCGCGGCATGCTCAAGCATGTGCCGCATCCGAGTGGTGTTGACCTGCCCCAAGTGAGCAGCCCGATGCGCTTCGAGCAGGCGGCCCTGCAAACTTGCGCCGCACCGCCACTGTTGGGTCAGCACACCAGCGACATCTTGCAAGAACTCGGCTACGGCCTCAGCGATATAGCGGCCCTTCAGGCCGCAGGAGCGATCTAGACATGCTGCAACTTCATTGGTCGCCCAAGTCGCCGTTTGTGCGCAAGGTGATGGTCTGTATTCACGAACTCGGCCTGAATATCGAGGTTGAAAAAATTCGATCCGTGGCCGCCATGCTTAAGCCCAACGCCGCCTTGATGCAAGACAATCCCCTGTCCAAAATCCCGACGCTGCGTATCGATGACGGTAGCACCCTGTTCGATTCGGTGGTCATCTGCGACTACCTGAACGAGTGCGCCAATGGTCAGTTGTTTCCTGCCAGTGGCCCTGACAAATGGCAAGCCCTGCGCTGGCATGCCTTGGGCAATGGCTTGCTCGACGCCTTGATTCTTTGGCGCAATGAGCGGGAGCGTGAACATCCCTTGCAACCGTTGATGAATGCCTTTGACGTCAAGACCAAGGCGGCGCTTGCACAGCTCGAAGCCGAAGTGGACGTCTTGGCGGCAGCGCCCTTGAGCATCGGCACTGTGACCATTGGTTGCGCGCTCGGTTACTTGGATTACCGCTTTGAAGACCTCGGCTGGCGTGACCATGCGCCTGCTCTGGCCGCCTGGTTTGCCGAGTGGCGGCAACGCCCTTCCTTTGTGTTGACCGAACCAGCCGAAGGCTGAAACAGCCATGACGTGTTTGACGGGTGTGCGTGTGCTCGATTTGAGCCGCGTTTTTTCGGGCCCTTGGGCCGGCCAAATGTTGGCGGACTTTGGTGCCGAGGTGATCAAGGTGGAGCGTCCCGGTCGCGGTGATGATGTCCGTCAACAAGGCTTTCGCGCCAAGAATGCTGCTGGCGTTGAAACCAGTGAGACCACTTCTTTTCTTGCCATGAACCGTGGCAAACGGTCCATCACCGTGGACATGTCACAAGCCGCAGGCCAAGCCTTGATCCGTCGGCTGGCGGCCGAGAGCGACATCCTGCTTGAGAACTTCAAAGCCGGCGATTTAGCGCGTTACGGGCTTGACTATGCCAGCCTGCAAGAGACGCACCCGAAGCTGGTCTATTGCTCGATCAGCGGTTTTGGGCAGACGGGTCCGTACAGTCACCAGCCCGGCTACGACCCGATTTTTCAAGCCATGAGTGGCCTCATGAGCATCACCGGCCATGCTAACGGCGAGCCTGGTGGCGGGCCGATGCGCACCGGTTTTGCCGTAGGCGACATCACGGCAGGTTTTTACGCCGTGAGCGCGGTGCTGGCGGCGCTGCGCCACCGCGACATGGTCTCCGGTCAAGGTCAGCACATTGACTTGGCACTCTTTGATGCGCAGGTAGCGGCGTTGTCGCACTTGGCCATGATTTATCTCGTGACGGGCCAACAGCCCGCGCGTTTGGGCACGGCCTCGCCGATCACTTGCCCCTACCAAGCGTTTGAATGTGCTGATGCACCCATCATGATCGCCGTCGGCAACGACTCGCAGTTTGTGAAACTCTGTGAGTGCCTCGGACTGCCCGAGCTGGCTGCAGAGAGCCGCTTTAAAACCAATCCTGATCGCGCCAAGCACCGCTTGATATTGGTGCCGTTGCTGGCCGAGGTGTTGAAGACACGCCGGGTGGCGCAGTGGTATGCCGACTTTGATGCCGCCGGTGTTCCGAGCGGCCCGATCAACAATTTCGCCGAGGTCTTTGCCGACCCGCAGATCGTGCACCGCGAGATGCTTTTGCACATGCCGCACCCTACCGTCGGCGAGATTCCGCAAGTGGCCAACCCAGTGCGTTTTTCCGCTTCGCCGGTTCAATACCAGCGGCCCCCGCCGCTGCTCGGTGAGCACACGGCTGAGGTGCTGCGGGACGTGCTTCAGATGGACGAACAAGGCATTACCGAACTGCGCCAGCGCAAGGTTATCTGATGACAACACAGACCGGCGGCATGGACACCGAGTCCATCACCATGTTTCGCGACAGCGCCAGTGCCTTTTTGGGTGCGGTCGATCAACGTCAGCGCGTTCGCGCGCTCGAAGCAGGTGGTGGCGGCTTTGACCGTGATGTTTGGCAACAGATCGCCGACATGGGCTGGTTGTCCATCATGGTTCCAGAGTCACTGGATGGGCTCGGTCTGGGCTTGGCCGAAGTGGCGGCTATCGCGC
>Ga0075464_10000783_pt1 | contig 14116 bp, 23 predicted proteins | sample DEB19_08_DNA_5_FD_75068 | JGI IMG/M metagenome (GOLD analysis project Ga0075464, IMG submission 75068) | Aqueous microbial communities from the Delaware River and Bay under freshwater to marine salinity gradient to study organic matter... | ecosystem: Environmental > Aquatic > Marine > Coastal ...
CGGATGGATACAGTGTATCCCTTAGCTACCAATCCCCTAAGTTGCTCTACCGTAATGCGAAGGACATACCTACGTTTAGACATTATCAAGTTCCTCCATGGGATTGGACCCAGCTTTAATTCTAGCTATAGCATACTGACAGTCAGCGATATAATCATAAGCAGATGGTTCAGACATGTCTACAGTATTAATCTTATCTTGAATTATCTCTATAGCTTGTTCTGGTCTAAGAGTCATGACTACTCCAATCTGTTGTCGGGCTACCTGCTATCCTGCTTGCTGCGTCGTGACAGAACGGCAATACTGCTAGCGACGTGCCAAGCGATACTAAATAGGTGAAATGACTTGTGTTTATTTAATTGTGTGTGAATTCAACTACATATAAACCAACGAAATAACTCATTTGTTAATTGTGAAGTTGTATATTTGTCAGTCAGTTGTATAGGGCTTATACAGGTGAAATGAGATTGTGTAGGAGTTACGCGTGATATTAGCTATATCAACTACTTACGCAGTCCACTCATGTCACTCCCCAATAACTCCACGTACTTGCACGTGTGTATGCACGTGTGTGTAATTAAATGTGTGTTGTTTCACGCACTTACGTGTATTTGTGTACGTATATAAGGTGGTGTCCCTCCATGTGTCACACATTACACAGTGTGTCACGTATGACCTAGACGTATGGTATGGGTCTTGCAATGGGGAGAGAAGGTATAGTATACGTTAGAGAAGAGAGGGGCTGTCCCTGTAGCCATGCCTCATGTATGACATGTGTCTTCTAGTATGTGTGTCAGTATACCGATGTGTGCTATAACACATTGTGTGAGGTGATACTGGGGAGTCATGGTAGCCCGTGTCATGGAAAAGATGTGTCACAATTTGTTAGGTAGGATGAGGTGGAAAAAATAATTATTTTAGTATGGGGGAGAGAGGGGGTAGGGGAGGGGGGTAGGTTACTTTGTGTGTATGTGTACTTTGAGTTATATCCCAACAACCAATTTGTCTCTATAGAACTTAATAGCCTCCTCCTCTATACACTCATCTACACATTTTAGTATTTTGATACCTACTGCCACATGTAGATACCCTCGTATACGCAATTAGAAGCCCGTGGCTGCGTTTTAGTATATGGGTGAAGGGGTGAGTGGCTTACCCATAGCTATTATCTGCTGTAGAGCATTTAAACCCTATGTATAGCTATTAAGTAACTATTTCAGTATTTGTGAACAAAATAGTTAATGGTTCCGATAGTATAGTAATTTATAATTACATATTATACGTAATTATATACATAATTATATATTTATATATATTATATATAATTATATATGTAATTAGTAATTACGTATATATTATGCTTATATATAAGTGTAATTATAGAAGAAGTTATATTTATGTATAATCTATTTTTATTAATTATATATAACTTCTTCTTCGTAATTATGTTCCACTATACACCAAGTGGCTATAAAGTCAGATAGCTCGGTATTTTTTTTGTATGATTTGTCACTCAAACGAACAGATAAAAACTGTGTCAGATTTGATGCTAAAAATAGGACAAGTTTTGGTGTAGTTTTGTGTTGATTTAACAAGTAGGAGATTTGGGATGAGAAATGGGGAGGAAAAGTGGGGTGGTCGCGGCTTATTTTAGACTCTATAGGAGACGTTTACAGTCCCATGGTGACGTTGTCGCTAGTGGGGTAGGGGGAATGGGTGGGAGATAGGGGAAATCGGTGTAGTCGGGCTTACAGAAAGAAGGATGTGGGAGGATTAATAGCTATGTGGATGGGTAGAGAAGGGGGAGTAGTGGCTAAGAATTTGGTCCAAGATGTTTGCCGCTTAAGCGGCAGGGTAAATTTTTGGGCCTAGAAAAGACTTAATAGCTTTACTTAGGTAAAATCGTATTAAGTGTGTGGGTAGAAAAAACCCCTAAAAAAACTATTTGCGGTGATTTTTGTATTTAGGTTTGGTTTTGCCGTAACGAGGTTTGCGTCCAGCATTCTCATGTTGATGGGGTGAACAAAATGAACAGTTCAGTTGAAAGAGTCTAAGGCGGTCGTCAACCGTTGGGTTGGTTTCCTTCTTAATAGCTTCTTTCTTCTTCACCCCCAAGTGATGTATCCCTTATTAACTAAATTGGGATAGGTCACTTCATATCCCTTGTCCTCAAAGTATTTATATTCTTTAGGTGAGAGAGGAAAGACGCGGTCGTCAAGTTCAAACTTATTAAAGCCCATGACAGATAGGACATGGATCTCGCCTTCAATGAGCTGTATCTTGTCCATATCAAAATTAGGATCGTATGTAAATTTCTCTATAGAAAAGTTAATCCTATCACCATTATCGTCTTTCATTTCTTTTCCTTTATGTATGCATCTGGTTTTGGCGCGTCACTATTATAACCAAAGATGTCAGTACTATCTGATGCGTGTCCTTCGGGTTTGACTTGCAGGTCATGGTCTTTACATATAGGACATTTTAGACTTTTTAAAGACTGTTCGCTATACACATAGTCTTTGTATTTGTGTCCGCAATAATTACATAGTACACTAATATGTGGCATTATTTAACCCAGTTAATTGGACCCTTGGAGCAGTCAAATTCCCTTACTTCTTCAACTCTTACGTCAACAACACTACTAATACCATACTCATGTAGTAATTCTTTATTTTTAAAGGTTTTTAGGGTGTCAGATAACATCTGTTTTGGCATATATTTAACGTGTCCATCAGTAATACCGTTAGTTAATACAAGAGTGTAATATAAAATAATTGAACAAATCATAATTTTTTAATCTTATCGTTGACCGAACACCAAGTTGTGTCAGGTGGGAGATCGACTATCCCAGGTTGCATTACTGTAAAAGTATTCATTCCCATAGACTTAGATATATAAATAATTTTGTCTCCAGGCTTACATAATCCTGCGTTTTTACTTTCGTAAGTAAAGGTTTTGATTTTCGACTTTACACTTTTCTTCATGATCTTTCCTATAATCCGGATCAAAACAAGTACCTACAGTTGAACAACCATTTCCTAAAATAAGAATTCCTATTACAAGAATAAAGAATCCGGGTAGCATTAATTTCCCCATTTACCCTCCTTTAACGTTCCGTTTTCATTTGAATTAATTTGTAATTTTTTAATCCAATCTGATAGATTTTTAAGAAAAAACTTTTGTTTTACTTCTGTTCCATCTTTTTTATAAACAGCTTCACAAACATTATTACCTAGATAATAAATATTACCTTCTTCACCATATAATGTCCATTGAGACTTTACATTTTGTTTCATAAATACTTTAATACCTTTAATGCAATTAAAAAATCATTCCTTACAAACTCTAGTGTATCACGTTCAGTTGCTTTTGTAAAGAAAATGGGAGCAAGCTCTTTATCTTTACTGGTTAATGTATTAGATTCCATTTTTCTTAATAACTTAATACATTCATTAACTAGTTCTTCATCAGACAACTTACTAATTTTATGGTTTAAAAAGTTTAATGGGCTACTCATCGTCCGCTTCTTCTTCAATTTCATCAAGAAATGTAGTAACTCTTTTACCATCTTTATACATATCCCATCTATGATTACATTTATAACATACCTTAGCTAATAATTTATGTTCTGTTTTAGTTTTTTTATTTATAGCATTTAAATCAAATTCATGAGTAAAATAGGATTTACATTCCGGACATTCTGGTCCAGAAGGGAATACTTTTATGAAAACTAATAAAATAAATAAGAAAATAGTTAACATTTAATTTCTAACGTATCTGGGTCAACTTCGTTAATAATAGTGTCAGGACGAGTGTTTAAAAACATAGTAAGGAAATCCTTTGTAGTTCCGTCCGCATCGTAATAAATACCGTGAACATCTCCAACAACATTACCAATACCTAATGGATATATAAGTAATACTTTTGTATTTGTTTTACTAAAATCACATCTTTCCGTAGCTGTTTGTTTTACCTTATCTAGAGTAATTTTACTTTTAGAAACATAAACGTATACTTTGCCGTCGTTAGAGTTAACCTTATCAATTAGTACATCAACGATATTCATTTTATAATCCTTATTATAATAGATTTAATGTATTTTTATCTACTACTTGAATATGTGAAGTAGTTGGATAAAATGCTTCATAGAAATCTTCAAACCCTTTAAAGTTTTCTAAAAATATAGCTTTACTTGGAGGAGCATCAACAATATTAAGTGCTTCTTCTTTAGGAACAAAAACAACTTCTGCTCCATTACACATAATAATTGAGCTAATGTTCTCTTGTTGAATCTGACCAATCCAATCATTAGCACTGAGGGAAGAAATAAATTGGGACCACCTGTCAGATATTAAAGTTTCTGAACCTGCTATATAATATAGAGTAGTGTCGGGGCTATTAAATGATAGCTCTTGTAATTGAAACAACCCGTTATTAGACTTAATTGAAATAACAGGACAATCTGATAAATGCAGAAAAGATTTTTTAATACAAGTACAATTATCCATAATTATATTATACCAATTTTATTAGACATTGTCAAAATATACTCTTTTGATTATTATTTTTATATAAATATAAACGAAATTCTAAACAATCTTCCGAAGGAAATCCATTCATATATGGAATGGCTCGATCTATAGTGTGTTGAGATCTATGATTAAACCCAATCTCAATGTTATTGGTTAAATAAAATCCAATACGTTCTTGAAGTCCAATAGATCTAAATTGAGCACTTGTTGTATAAGTCTCAATGTTTGATTGAGCATACACATAACCATAAAACAAATTCATATTTAAATTAATATTAATAGCTTCTTTTGGTGATTCAGGATAAACTAATAAACTTTTTTGACTGCTATTAATTAATCCATAATTTCTATAATTTAAATATACTTCTGATAATTCAAAAAAATCAGCTTGTGCAGACGAAGATAAATATAAACTTAATAACAATAACTTAATGAGTTTTTTCATAAATTAATTTTCCTGTATGAATTGCTGTTGACATAGAAGTTCCTGACATTCGTCCCTCTTTACCGCCGGGCATAGTAGAAAGAACGTCTTGACCGTTTTCCCAAAAATCAATAGCAGAACCATAATTAGAACTTGAAAAGGGAACGCCATTTACTGCATTTCCTACTACATATATATTAGGAAGTTTGTAACAAGCAGGATAATATGGTGTTTCGTCAAGATTTTTATGATCATTTCCTGCTGCAACTATAAAAATGGTATTTAATCCTTTCATAATTGAATTATATTCATCTGCACTAAATGTTTTACCTCCAGATGAAAAGTTTACAATATCTGCACCTTTAGATACAGCATAAGTAAACGCATAATAGCTATTAAAGCTTGAAACTTTTGCAGAGTCTTCGTCTCTATAATATTTAATAATCATTAAACAATAATCAGAATCTTTTGCATATTTTTTAATTAAACCAGCAACATGTGTTCCGTGTCCATTATGATCTACGATACTTGTTTGTGTTACATCATAATGATCTTTATCGCAAAGAACATTTTTAAATCTAGGATCGTTTAGGTCTAGGCCAGTATCAACCACCGCAACCTTTAATTGAGCAAAAGATATTAATGGGAATAACGCCATAAAAAAAAGAAACAATTGCTTCATATTACTATTATAACAAATAGTTACAAAAAAAGCAAGAAATTTAAAGAATAACAAGTATTAATAGAAGGTTACGCCAATACAGACGTGCCTATGGCAAAAGTTCAATAAGAACATTATAGCTGGTTACGGTAATTTATCTTCTACTTTTTAAAAGGAATTATATGTTAAATAAAATGAGTTTTTCTTTAGGTTGTCTTTTAGTAATTACTGGACGAATTGTTATTCTTGGTGCTAGCCTTGGTGACGCGTTGGCTGCTGCTGCCTTGGCTGGCCTATATGGTTATACTTTATATCTTGAAACAAAGAAACAAGAACCAATTAACGATGAAGTAAAACGCGAACTATCTCTTCTTCGTGACCAAGTTAATACTCTTAAAGTTGCAAAATCGATGGGTCGATAATGGATAGTATCTATACTTTAGCTGGTAAATTTGATAGCACTATGGCTTTACAGAACTTCTGTAATAGTCAATTTCGTGCTTTGGAAGAAGCAAAGGTGCGTCTTGTTCAACTTGGCGGAGAGAACGAATATCTTCGTGAACAAATTGAAAAATTACAAAATTCAGATAAGACACAAGTATTTACCAAAAGTGCAGAGCAACAAATTTGTGAAATGGAAATTGATAGATTAAGAAAAACTTCCTTAGAACGAGGACTTACTTTAGAAGAAACCAAACGCCTTGATCTTGTTGTTAAAAATCTTCTCCTTGCTAAGGGTGAACATAAGGTAATTGAGCCTGACTATAAGAAACTTCCAGAAGGCGTTACCCAAGATAGTCTTATCTCACTAGCATCTCTCCCTGACCCAGAACAATCAAATGGATAATACTCTCCTTAATAAAATGGACCGTAGACAGGCGGTTGCTCGTCTATGGCACTTAGGTATCTTATACTGGAAGCTTGAACCAGTGCAGAAAGACCTATATGATAGCTTTACTCGGATGGAAAGTAAGATCTTAGTGTGGTCTTGTTCTCGTCGTCTTGGGAAGTCATATGCACTTAGTTGTATTGCTATTGAGAAATGTTTACAAAAGCCTAATACTATTGTAAAATTTATTGCTCCTACTCAAAAACACGTTAAGAACATCATTAGACCACTATTAAAGCAGATCTTTTTAGATTGTCCTAATGAAATACGTCCTGAATTCCGTACTGCAGATAACCTATATCGCTTTAAGAATGGTAGTGAGATCCAACTAGCAGGTACCGATAGTGGACACGCAGAGGGCTTACGTGGGGGCTCGGCAGATCTTTGTATCGTTGATGAGGCTGGTTTCTGTGACGATCTTAAATATATTGTAAGTTCAATTCTTATTCCTACCACTACCACTACCCGTGGTAAAATTATCCTTTCTAGTACTCCTCCTAAACATTTTACCCATGAGTTTGTTGATTATATCCAGTCATCTAAGATTGCTGGTAATTATGTAATGAAAACAATCTATGATGGTATTGGACCCCGACTACCTCTAGATGAAATTGAAAAGATTAAAGAAGAGCTTGGTGGAGAGAATAGTCCAGATTTCCAAAGAGAATATCTCTGTAGTCTTCAGAGAGACGAAGAATCTACTGTTGTTCCTGAATTTACTGCAGAGCTACAGGGTCAAATAGTTAAGGATTGGCCGCGTCCTCCTCATTATGACATCTATGTAGCCGGAGATATTGGATTTAAGGACTTTACTGTATTTTTATTTGCGTATTATGATTTTAAAATGGGCAAGATTATCATTGAAGATGAATTAGTGATGAACGGCAAGTCTATGACTACTGATGCATTGGCTGATGCTATTAAAAAGAAAGAAAAGCTTAACTTTACTAATAACATTACTAAAGAACAACAGAAACCATATCTACGTGTCTCTGATAATAACTTAATTCTTATTAATGACCTACAGGTATTACATGGTTTGACTATTAATCCAACCGCTAAGGATGATAGTGTTGCTGCACTTAATAACATGAAAATCTTATTAAGACAAGAACGAGTTATTATTAACCCTAGATGTAAAACTCTTATTAACCATCTTGAATTTGCTACTTGGAATAAAAAACAAACTAGTTATGCTAGATTTGAAGGTCATCACTACGACGCAGTAGACGCTATTAAGTATTTATGTCGCGCTGTTCAACAAAATAAAAACCCATATCCTGCTAATTGGGGTAATGGTGCCGGAGATTCTTGGTGGAACGGAATGTCTGCTATATCAAACAGTAATAAACCTATTACACAATCTGCTAAAACATTTGAAAACGTCTTTAATATTAAGAATAAATTCAAATATGGACGTAAATAGTTATAATAACAAGTATTAATAGAGGATTATAATGTCAAATAACAATGAATATTTTGCTGCATCAGAAGGTAAAGAGTGTGCTGGTGCTCTATTAAACAGAGCAATGATGTGGACGAACAATCTTGAGGCAAGTGGCTATCAAGATAAACTTCGTGCTTCTTGGTCCTTTTATCATGGTGCCTATTACACTAACACTTCTAATGGTCACTCTGTTACCTTTTCTGGTACACAAGGTGAAATTGCCAATCTTCCAGTCAACCATGTTAGAAACTTAGCACAACACATGCTTATCATGACGTGCTCTTCTCGTCCAACGATGGAAGCTCGTGCAACTAATACTGATTATAAATCTCTTACTCAAACTTATCTTGCCAATGGTCTTCTTGACTATTATATGCGTGAGAAACGACTTGAGACATATCTTCAACGTGCAGTTGAGTACGCAATTGTCCTTGGGTCCGGCTTTATTAAGATGTCTTGGAATGAAACTTCTGGTCAGCTTTATGATTATAATGAAGATTTAAATACTCCCATCTACGAAGGTGATGTTGAGTTCTCAATTCTATCTCCATTTGACGTCATCATGGATACTTCAAAAGAAGATAGTAGCTCACATGATTGGTATCTCTGTCGTACATGGAAGAATCGCTTTGACGTTGCAGCGAAATATCCAGAATTAAAAGATAAGATCATGGCTATGCCAAAGAAAACCGATTATCTTAAGTATCGGTTTAATATGATGGCTACTGATAACACTGATGATATTGCTATCTATGAATTCTATCATCGTCGTACCGAGTCTCTTCCAGATGGTCGGTATATGATGTTCCTAGATGATAATGTTATTTGTATTGATGGTCCAATGCCATATCGTACTCTTCCTATCTTCCGTATTGCTCCTAGTGATATTCTTGGTACTCCGTTTGGTTACACCAATGTATTCGATCTTCTTCCTCTTCAGGAAGCAATCAACATGGAATATAGCACCGTTCTTACCAACCATAATGCGTTCGGCGTTCAAAATATCCTTGTTCCTCGTGGATCTGACATCTCGGTATCAGAGCTAGTGGGTGGTCTTAACATTATTGAAGCTAATATTACTGGTCCAGGAATGGAACCAAGGGCACTTAACCTTACTCAAACTCCAGCAGAAGTATTTAAGTTCATTGAAATGATTAAATCTGAGATGGAAGTTATATCTGGTGTGAATAGTGTTGCTCGCGGTCAACCAGAAGCTAGCCTTAAGTCAGGCAATGCTCTTGCTCTCATTCAATCCATGGCAATTCAATTCATGTCTGGTCTTCAAGGATCATATGTGCGTCTAATTGAAGACGTTGGTACTTCTCTAATCAACATGTTACGTGACTTTGCTGCAGTTCCACGTGTTGCTGCTATCGTTGGTAAGGGAAACCGTGCATACATGAAGGAATTCAAGGGTGATGACCTTGCAAACGTAAATCGCATCATTGTTGACGTAGGTAATCCCCTCTCTCGCACCACTGCCGGTCGTGTTCAGATGGCAGAACAGATGTTACAGATGGGCGCAATTACCACTCCGAAGCAGTATTTTACAGTTATCAATACTGGCAAACTTGAAGTAATGACTGAAGGTATTGAAGCTGAACTTCTCCTTATTAAAGGAGAGAACGAAGCAATGATGAAGGGTGAAGTTGTTCCTGTTATTAGTGTTGATGATCATAAACAACATATTATGGAACATAAAGCTGTACTTGCCGATCCAGATCTTCGTAAAAATCCAGACCTTGTACAAAACGTTCTTGGTCACATTCAACAACATATTATTGAACTTCAACAAGTTGATCCAAATCTTCTTATTGTACTTGGTCAGCAACCAATTGCACCTCCAGTGCCCCCACAAGCACCTCCTAGCATAGGTGGACCTCAAGGAGGACCTCCTCCACAACCAGGATCACCAGAAGCACAGGGACTTCCTACACCACAGGAATCAATGGGAGAACAATTACAGGCTCAGCAACCAGGAACTCAACTTCCAGGACTACCCAATTTACCAACCCCTCCTCCGCCCTTTGAGTCACTCCCAACCAATCCTTCACAAGTAATACAATAATATGGATTTACAATCAATACTAAAAATGTTACAAGAATCAAACCAAAATGGGTATGATCAGTTAAAAGATGTAACTGCACAAACCGTAGATAGAATACGTATGTCGGACCCCTCAATGCAAGGTCCACATCTTGCTGACACTACGCCAGAAGAAAAAGACTATTATGATAATCTTACTGCTGCTGTATCTGGAAGTATTAGTCCTGTTATTCCTAAAATAAAGGTTCCATCATTATCTGGTATTATATCAAAGGAAACACCAAACCTACTTAAGGGTGGCGTTGCTGACGCTAAAAAGATTACTGAATTTTCTCCAAACAAAATATTACAAGGGGCTAAAGTAGAACTAGAACACACGAGTAATCCAAATGTTGCAAAAGAAATAGCAATGGATCATTTATCTGAAGACGCACAATATTATAATAAATTAGATAAGATGGAAAATCCCAGGTCGTCCTCTATAAAACAAAGAGCGGACACGGTTGCTTCAGACGCAATGGATTCAAAATTAATTAGTAAACCAAATGTAGATGACGTTAAACGTTCACAACAAGCATTAAGTAGAAAAATAGATTTTGAACAAAGAGATAAACTTGCTAAACTTAGGAAATTTAAATAATGCCAGCACCGGCACCATCGCAATTAGATTCTGAGCAGATATTACCTCATGCTTTTGATGATGCTACGGGTAAACTTCGAGTTGATGCAGAGATTACTGCTAACATAAGTGGTAGTCAAGAAGTAACTATTGCCGCAATTGATGATAATATTGCAATCCGAGGCACTGTTTCTGGTAATGAACTAGAACCTAATGTTGATGGTAGTATTAATACCTTTATACAAAATCAACTTATAACTTCTAAATGGGATAGTTTTTCTGTTGCATATCCAAGTGGAACACAAGAAATATATACCTATAAATTTGGTGGACTTTCTGGTTCAACGGTGGCAACTATCACTATAAATTATTCAGACATTACTAAAACTGCTATAACAACTTTGGTAAAAGCGTAAATGTGGAAATATAATCCAATAACGACGGAGCTTGAGTTTACTAAACCATCAACTAATGGTGGTAGTTGTGAAATTTCCGATTTTATCGTAATGCAAATGACAGTATTGTCTGGCTCAACTTTAATTGTCCATAATTATATGGAAATATTAGAAAATGGATATATTGATCTTCTTGGAGATATGGAAATGGTAGCCTAATGTCTAAAATTTACTTTGTCGAGATAGTAACCCCTGCTGCTCCTTCTGTTGGTAAGGTATTATTGTATGCTAAGCCTGATGGATTTTTATATTCATTAGACGATGCTGGTGTTGAAACTAAATTAAGTAACAGTCCAGATACTGGTATTACCGACCTTAGTGGAGATGTAACTGCTTCTGGTCCAGGGTTTGCTGTTGCTACTTTAGCCAGCGTTGGTACTTCTGGAACATATACAAAAGTAACAACTGATGTAAAAGGAAGAATTACTAGTGGAACTACTCTTTCTTCTGGTGACATCCCAAATAACGCAGCAAATACATCAGGATCTTCTGGGTCATTTACAGGATCACTTGTCGGAGATGTTACTGGAACTCAGGGTGCCACTGTAGTTTCTGGACTTACTTTAAAAGTAGACAAAGCATTTACCCCAACAACGCCAACAGATTGGTCACTAGCACCAACTACGGTACAACAAGCAATAGATACCCTTGCTGCAAATCAAAAATCAAATATAGATGGTGGAACTCCAGTGTCTGTTTTTGGTGGAACATTTAATATCGATGGAGGATCACCTTAATGTCTCAACAAATTCAACTTCGTAGAGGAACCGCTGCACAGTGGACCACTGCAAATACATTATTAGCTTTAGGTGAAATTGGTTATGAAACCGACACTAAAGACGTTAAAATTGGAGATGGAGTTACTGTATGGAATCTTCTTCCTTACTCCGGTCTTGGTGTATCAACCAATAGCCCTGATGCATTTTTATTAGATAGAGCAAATCACACTGGAACACAACTATCTGCTACTGTATCAGACTTTAATACCGCAGCTCAGACTGCAAACTCTAATAAACTAGTTGATCCTACAACTACAAACGGGGATTTAATTACACGGGAGGCAGGCGTTCCTGCACGAATTGGTGTTGGTGTTGAATCACAGATACTTAGGGTAGTGTCCGGTGCTCCATCTTGGTCTGACGAAAACTTGGGTCAAGATTTTGGTGATGGTAATTTAGGTAATGCTACAATTTCAGGTCCGCTTACTTTAAGTGCTCCTGTTTACTATGATACATTAACTTTAAATGGAGCATGTGCAATCACTGCGGCAGGATTTCCTATTTATTGTAAAACACTTGATCTATCAAATGCTCCAGCAGGGGCAATTAGATGGAATGGGTTAAGTGGGAAAAATTCTCTTACTCAATCCGGAGGTAGTGCTGGTGCTGCATTGGCTGCTACAATCTTAGGTGGAAGTGGGGCTGGGTCTGCAGGTGCTACGGGTGTAGTTGGTGCAGGGGTTCAAGCTGCTGCTCCTACAAACTTAGCACCAGCCAACGGAGGAGCAGGTGGTGCAGGTGGTGGTTCTGGATCTGGAACTAACGGTGGTGCAGCCTCTAGAGCGGGTGCAACAGCGACAAATCGTGTTTTATATGGCCGATTAGAGCAAAACTTTTTGCGTGCATCACTTTCAATCGTTGGTGGAGCGGGTGGTGCAGGCGGAGCTTCAGGTGGCGGCGACGGTGTTACCGTAACTAATGCAACTGGCGGAGGTGGAGGCGGAAGTGGTGCTGGTTTGATTGCTATTTATGCTGACACAATTATTACCTCTGTATCTACCGCTTCTGGGGCAATTCAAGCTATTGGTGGTGATGGCGGCAACGGTCGAACTGCTCCTGCTGCAGGAACGGGCGGTGGGGGTGCAGGCGCAGGTGGAGGAGGAGGATATATTTTCTTAGCGTTTAACTATAAAATAGGTCCAATTGTTTCTTCTTTAATTCAAGCTACGGGTGGAAATGGTGGAACTGGAGGAAACTCAGTTACCGGAACAGGCGGAGCAGGCGGAGCTGGCGGAACTGCAGGATATATTGACGCAATTGATTTTGGAAACCTAGTTGGATACCATATTGGTGGTACTGCTGGATCTGCAGGGGCACTTCAATCTGGAACTACTGGCGGCGGCGGCGGCACGGGTGGCTTAGCTAACCTTTCACTTTAAGGAACTAAAAATGAAAAGAAATATTTTAAATTATTTAAACGAAGTTATTGGTGAGCTAGAACTCGCAGACAATACACCAGAAGAAGTTTGGCAAAAAAAATTAGCACAGTATAGTGTTGCACCGGCAGGTCCTCCTTTACCAAAAGATTGTACTTTTGCTGTAGATAGAGAAAATATAGACCAAGAGTTGTTTGAAACTGACTTTATAAAACTAATTCCACTTCGTAAGCTTTGGGATAAACATGCGTCCATTGAATTAAATAATGGTAATTTTACAATTCCAATTGATGGTGTTTATAATTTAGATATTCAATCTAGATTTAATACATTTATTAATGTTAAGAATATAGAAATTGCAATATTTCAAGTGACAGAAGAGGAAGATGACTTTTGGTTTACGTTAAAAAAAGAAAGAGTTTTTGAAGATGACACAGAACTTCATCTTGGTAATATGTCTCAGTTTGATTTTAAAAAAGACGAAACTTATTATATTGCAGTAAAACTTACTCCAATTGATATAAATTTACCAACATCTTGTATATTACTTGGCTCTGACGATTATACCGCATGGGGTATGAACTATCAGACCGACCTAAACGATAGTTATAGATAATATGGCTAAAATACATTATATTCCTGTTGGTGGTAAGAGTAAAAAGAAATCAAAGCCACCTGTATTTAGCATTAGACGTATTATGTACACCAGTATTTTATTGAATATAGTGTTTATTATTAAGGAGATTTTTTATGGATAAAATGTTAAGAATGAGAAAAGACCCTAGAGATAATGTCTCCGAACCTACTAAAAAAGATGGTGATGATTTTTATAAAGGTATGGTTGGAAGCCATCCTGTTTTAGAAAAACTTGGCGCTATGTTAGGAAC
>Ga0075464_10000784_pt1 | contig 14104 bp, 9 predicted proteins | sample DEB19_08_DNA_5_FD_75068 | JGI IMG/M metagenome (GOLD analysis project Ga0075464, IMG submission 75068) | Aqueous microbial communities from the Delaware River and Bay under freshwater to marine salinity gradient to study organic matter... | ecosystem: Environmental > Aquatic > Marine > Coastal ...
AAAATTATATTAACACAATTAGACGCATCCGATGTTGTTGATCCATGGAAAGAAATAGCAACAAAATATACAAATTTTCCGGTAACTGTTGAAGGTACCATTAAATCTGTTAAAGATTATGGTGTATTTATAGAAATCGAAGAGGGTATTGTTGGATTGTTACATATTTCTGAATTACCGGAAGGAACAAAACCAGAAACTCTTATTAAGAATAATAATATAATAGTTCAAATTTCAAGGATTGAAGTTGAAACAAGAAAAGTTTTCTTAAAACTATAATTGTTAATAACTTTTTGAAAATAATTAGCCAAACATTTTTTTGTTTGGCTTTTTTTGTTTATATTTATATTATAATTATAACAGATATATAATATATTATGGCTAAATTTAAATCATACAATCAATTTTTAAATGAATCTAAGAGTGTTAGATTAATGGATATCATATTAGATTCATTAGAATTAACAATTCAAGAATTAATTAATAAGACTGAAGAATCTTATATACAGAAATACAATAAAACATTTAGTGAGTATGAAAGGGAGATTACTAGATTAACTATAATCTATGATATGGTTAAATCTATAGAAAAATATACATTACCCTCAGATTCACTTATATCAATTAACACAAGCGTTTCTAGAAAAGGAAATTTAGCTATTTCTGCAAAAATCCAAAGAGAAGAATCTACATATTATTTAAATACTGAGGTAATTGTTGCAGGTGGATATAACATCCAAATCGCCCATTATAGATATATTACATCAACTGATTTACCACAAACTGGCAATACAATAATTACAAAGGAATATTCTGATAGGATTAAAAAGATGTCTAAGATTGAAAAATTAAACGCAGAAATTGAATCTTATAAGAAAAGAATTAAAGTAAATAATGATAAAGTTGAGGAAGCCAGCAAATTAACAGATGATGAAATTTTTGCAAAAATGAAAAGCATGAATGATACGTATGATTGGCCATCATGGGATGAAATAGTTAAAAGAGGTGCCAGTGTAAATTATAATAATAGTAAAGTAGAGTATGAAATGGCTATAGAAAAATCCAGAATAAATAGAATTGCATTCTACAAAACAATAAATATTGAAGGTCCTTCACAGAATACAAAGGAACTTCAAAAACAAATCACTAAATTAGAAAATAAAATAAAACAAGCTATCGATAATAATTAGTGTTATCTTATTATTTTTGATATATAACTTAAGTTAAGTAATATATTAAAGAAGATTAATGAATAACCTAAATGATATTGATATTTTAAAAAATTGCCTATGTGGGGTTGAATTTGAATTTTATTCAAATTTCAGTGCAGAGGAAACAGCTAAACAACTTGCAAAGTTACTTGGTAAAAAAATACAGGTTGAGATCAAAGCTCATAGTGATTTTGAAGTAACACAGGATGAGTTTAAAATAGAACCTGATATGTCAGGTGGCGCTAAGTTGCTAGAGTTAGTAACGGGTGCTCTTCCATACGTTGCAGCAAGATTAATGATAATCGATGTATGTAAATGGATTGATGATAATGGATATACAAATGATAGATCATCTATACATTTAAACCTATCATTTGATAAATCTAAAATAGAAAATAAATATAGAATATCTAAAATGAATGTTCTTAAATTTATTTTAGATTTTAATGAGGAACAGGTATTTAAATTTTTTCCAAAGAGAGAAAATTCAGCATACGCAAAATCAATAAAATTTATTCTACCTAAGGATGATACCTATTTCTTTGATGGGCATCATATTAACCAACAAAACTTTATCTACCCAGATACAAAGTACTATGGTGTTAATTTTGATAAAAGACATAAAAACTATCTTGAGTTTAGATATATTGGTGGAAAGGATTGGCAAAAGAAAACAACAACAATATTATATTTTGTTGACCAATTTTTACTTCAAGTATGGAAGTCAACTGAAAATACTGAATTTAATTCATTAAATGCAATTGAACTTAAAAAAATAATTTCATCAAATCAACGAATCATAGATGCTCGTAAGGATTGGAAAACAATTAAACACAATTGGAAAGATGTTAAGTTTACTGTAGATTTAAAGGATGATCCAAGAATTATCGATATATATTGGCCATCTGTAAAGGATAGAGTAATGAGATTATTTACGTTTGGAGATTTATCAAAGGGACATATTAACTATGATTCAGATACAGGTAGAATTCAAGTAGCAAATGGCAGATTAGAATATTGTGTTGACCTTAGACATTATGAGTTTATCAACTCTTTTCTAAGAGGTGAATTTACAGAATGTGATATGTATGGATGCGATGTAAATGGTTCCGATATCCATTATTGTAATTTTTATTCATCTACCCAAATTAATGGATCAAAACTAGATGGTTCATATGTACATGGAAGTTGTGTTGCAACTGACTCATATGTATATGGTAAAGGTGTATTTAAAGGTACAATGAATGGTGGAATATTTAGAGAAGGTTCATATGATAAAAAATTAGCAAAATTTAATGATGTTGAAATTGTTAAATCAAAGGCAATATAAAAATAAAATAATAATATGAGTGAGATATTAGTAGGCACTGAAGGTTCTTTACAAAACCCAGAATGGGAAACTAGTTGTTTTAATGATTTTGTAAATGAATTAGCAGATGAAATTACAGGTTCTTGTATGATTCCCATGAATCTTCCAAAACAAGAAGTACAAAACATTGTTAAAAGAGCAAAGAAATGGTTTTATAAAAATTATGAGTATTCAATGAGAGAAAACTTCTTTGTTTTACCTATTGAATTATTTTCATCTGAGCATTTTAAAAAAACAAGAAGTTTTACGCTACCTGGAATGGACTTAACGTCTGGTGGAAATGAGGTATATTCAGTATATGGTTTATTTGAAGTAGGTGCACATTGGGGTGGAAGTATGGATATTAACTTTACACGAGGAGATTTTGCAATTGAAAGAATGTTAATGAATGGAATGTACGGTGGATCTAAAACAGGTCAAGCTGCTGAGAATTTACAATATTATGTAATCAATGAAAGCTTTTTTGATTTAGCAAGACAGATTATTCAAAATCCATTAAGTTACCATTATAATCAATTAACGCATGAATTAAGATTCACTGGAGAATCACCAAGAAAAAATGTTATTTTAGAAGTTTATGAAACTATTCCCGAATGTGCGTTATTTCAAGATGAAGCATTCTTTAGATATTGTGCTGCAAAAATTAAAATTTCATTAGGTCAAAAGCTTGGAATATTTGGATTTACTCTTCCCGGAAATATTCAAGTTAATGCTGATTTAATAAAAGGATTAGGTGAAGAAGAACTTGAAAAGGTAATAGAAGAAATAAAGACCGATGAAGGAACTGATTGGATGATGCATTCATAATAATGTAGATCTTATTAACCCCCTAAATAAATATAAATATATATAACAATGGAATTATATATTAAAACAAGTGGAGATCCTAATTTTGATGCAAGCCAAATGCAAGCTGACGAAGAAATCCAAATGATGTTAACACAAATTGAAACTCTTATTTTTACAACAAGAGGAGATGTCATGGGTAGCCCAGACTTTGGGTTAAATATTGAAGATTATATATATTCATTTAGATATAATGACACTATGCTAAAGGGAATGATTGAAAGTAATATAAATACATATATTCCATTAGCTATTAAATATCCAGTATATGTGAATGTGGAATTTATGCAAGAAACAGAAAGAAATTTAGTTTATATTGATATATCAGTAGATAACAGATATGGAATAGGACTATATATATAAAAATATAACAACATGGCAGAACTTAAATTTTTATCAACCGCTAGGATTAAGGCCAGTGAAATGCTGAGTGATACTAGAACATATATCAGTAGATTATATGGTCGAAGTAGTGAATTATTTACAACAGCATCTCCATTTGCACAAATACTTGAGGTTTTAATGGAACTGTCTAATTTAATATTCTTTTATATAGAGGATGCTATTGTAGAACAAAATATATTAACAGCGCAAAATAAAGAATCTATCTATGGACTTGCTAGATTAGCCGGACATGATGCATTTAGAGGATCTTCAGCGATTGGTGAAATCAAAATAAGATTAAATACAAGCGCATTTAATGAAATTGAAGGTGATGCTATTAATATTCCTGCAAATACAATTTTTGTTGCAAGTAAAAATGGACTTGAATATATTTTAAGAACAAGCAATGATCAATTTAGAATAGAAAAAAGTAACCCAGAATATATCTATATTCCAGTGATACAGGGTTCTATTGAAAAACAAACATTGACTGGAACTGGTTCAAGTTTACAATCATTTAATATAATTATTAAAAAGAACACCGATCATCATTCGGTTAGAGTTAGTGTTAACAGTGAGTTATGGACTAAATATGATTCATTATATGATATGAAGGTTGGTACAAAGGGATATATTGTTAAAACCGGCATTACAGGTGGTTTAGATATTTACTTTGGAAATGGTTCATTCGGTATGATTCCAAATGATGGTGTAACAATTGACGTTGAATATATTATAACAGGGGGTTTAAAGGGAAATTTAACAGGGGCAAAGGACCTTAATTTTAAATTTCAAACTGAAGGATTTGATTCATTAGGAAATTCTTATAATTTAAATCAATTACTAGAATCATCTTTTACAGTTGCTCCTACTATGGGTTCAGATCCTGAATCTATTGAAATGACAAAATTAATTGCACCATTACAAAGCCATTCATTTGTATTAGCAACACCAGATAATTATGAAGCATTTTTATCAAGGTATGGTATGTTTTCATATTTAGATGCATACAATACTACCGATGATGGATATTTAGATGATGACAACGTGATTTATTTATTTATGTTGCCTGATACTGCTAAAAAACTTACAAAGAATAATGACTATTTTAACCTAAGTCAAGAAGAATTCTTTTTTTCAGAGGATGAAAAGAATGGAATCCTAAAGGTGTTAGAAGACTCTGGACAACAAATGGTAACTACTGAAGTTAAAATAGTAGAACCTAGTATTCAATACTTTAGAATGGATATTAAAGTTAGATACTTTGAGGGTTATGATAAATTAAATGTTTATACATTAATTCGTTCAAAGATTTCTGATTATTTAATTAATATAACAAGAAGAGATAGATTGCCTAAATCGGATATTATTGCACTTATTGAAGGTGTTGAAGGGGTTGATTCAGTTAATGTTAGATTTGTATCAGAACGTGAAGAAACTGCAAGACGATTAGGATATTATACAAGTGAAACCGTAACCGTAACGCCAAGTACTCCAGTCCTAGAGGATATTGGAAATGGCAAACAAAAATATGTATTCTTTAAAAGAACAGTAGTTAAAAATACTGTTAACTTTGAACCGGGTGCAGCTTTACCTGAGAGTGTAATTAACTTAGATTCATTCGGAGATATTATACTTGACAAAGAGGAAGTAGCGTTGTTTAGAGGAGGTTGGCAAGACAGAGATGGAATCACAGTATTAGATGATTCTAAGATGGGAGAGATGGCTGCACTTTCAGTTTATTTCGATGAACCTGCTGTTCCAAATACTATTTTTAGTAGAATACAAACACAAAATAGAAGAGCGTTGTAATGGATTTATTTAGTAACTTATTTAAGGTAAGGAAGGTTAGAGGATATGATGCTAGACTTTCCATTATGGACAAAAGGTTACATGTTGGAAATGACTATCGTACGAATATTTTAATGAATTCTATCTCAAAGTATATTCAAAGAAATAATGCAATGAATGACTTTATCATAATGATTCAACATGTAATTGCAGATTGGGTAGATTCAGTCACGCATTTAAAAGCATATAAATCCTTTACTATTAGGAAAGACGATAAAAAAGTTAAATAAAAATGGCATATAAAAATTTAAGATTCTTTGATAGTGAATCTAATGATCTTAATCTTCTTTATAATGAAGAGAGTAATATATGGGAAGGTGTTTGTTATTTACCTAAAGTTTCAACTGGATTATATGAAACACTAACCATTTATATTTTAGAAGAAGTTCAAGGAAAATTAGGTAATACTAAATACATAACTCCAATTTCTGAAACCACTGGCATAAGTTCATTTAAATTTGAGTTTTTTAGTGGATATGAATTTAGTGAAGATATTTTTTTATATAGTGCAAATAATAATAATGGCCAATTAGATATTCAACTGGATAAAACACAAACCTTTGAATTATTAAATTCTAATGTATCTAGTGAACTTACTCTGGCAGGTATTAAAATCATTAATGATAATTTACCATTAACCCCTATTAAATGCAATGTTGCCCTGATGAGTAACACCGATAGCTATCATACTAGATTATTGGATATTACTGAGGTCAATGATGGAGTTGAAACCTTAATTGCAACCATTAGAATATATGGTGAAACTGAAGATGAAGATGAAAGACTTTCAGTTCTTTTATCTAATATGGGTATGTCGCTTAGTCCTGAGGATTTTTTAATTTTTAAAGATTCAGATATTAAAGAACTTTCAATAGATTGGATTTTAATGAATCAAAAAAGAAAAGAATTATTATTACAGGCTAGTCAAATTAAACCATTTATTGGAACATACAAAGCAATATTAAATGCAATCGATTTCTTTGGGTATAATAAAATAACACTTAAAGAGTATTGGTTAAATATTAATGAACAAGCAGAAAATTTTGGAAAATTAAAAGCAGTAGCGGTTCCGAACCAAGAAACTGTTGGATTTTTATCAGATAAAAATAAAGGTAATGAACTTCCAAGTTCAAACCTTAAAAAAACAAGCAGATTTAGTTTAGTTTATAGATTAAATGAGGCTGATGGTAATGTTGATGAATGGGATATTCCTACTGTAAAGGAATCTACTGATTTCTCACCGGACGAAGTTTTAATAAAACTATATGGTTTAAAAAATAAACTTCAAAAGAATTATTTACCATTACAGGCTAAAATTGTAGATATCACTGGAGAAGGTGATTATTTCTCACAATTTAATTTAAATGTTTGGAATAATCAACATGTTATTAAAAGTCAAACATCAGGTGCTAATGTTGATTTTAGTAGACTTCCAATCGATAGACAATTATTTATTGAAGATCTTCGATTAGTTGATTATAGATTAACCGGAATTAATCAAAGGATTGATGCTCTTCCATCGTCTGATAGAGAAGAAATTAGCCAATCAATTATAGATTTTTATGATGGATATTATAATGCACCATTATCAACATTTAATACATTGACAGGAATACCAATAGGATGCCCTATAGTTTTAAATGTAGATTCATTTTTTGACACATGGGATTATGCTGAATTTACATTTGACGATGCTAAGAGCACCGGTAATCATATGTTAACATGGAATACATGGTGGAATAAAGATGTTTATGAAATAGAATGGAATATAACAGGACCTAATGGATATGTATATACTGCTAGAGGACCTGTTGGATATTGGGAAAATTCAGGAATATTTCATCCTGAATTTCAGCAGTTTCCTATTGTTTTACCATATGTTGGAAACTATTCAGTTGAACTTGCAATGTATGATTTATATAATGTAAGAAGTTCTTGGAGAAGAAGCAATTACTTTGAAGTAAAAAATAAAAATATTGAAGTATATGGTATATTTCAAAAATTATTTCCGCAATTAAATTGGAATCAATATAAATATACATGGGATGTTTCAGGGGGTGATTGGAATTTATCTAATGAAAATACTGCAGATGTTGAAAGTATAATTGCAACATATTATTTAACACTAGACAGGGCAAATTATGTAACTGATATAGAAAATGGAGAAGAATTTTCAACAGTTAGAAGATATTTAGATGATAGCACACCTACTGGATTTAATGAAACTACAGGTCCATATCAATGGAAAGAATTAAGAACTCAACAATGGAATGATGCTTCCGAAATTAGCTGGAATATGACAAGAGTAGGTTCAGATATTAATTCATCATTTAAAATAGATTTAAATGGTTATACAAATGGACATACCTTTTTTATAAACCAAATAGATCCAATTTCAAATATAGAGGTTTTAGATGAGTATATTATAAGTTCAGCATATCCAACTGATAATACAGATTTAACTGCATGGCAATTAATTGCAACGGAATTATCAAGTTTGGATCCTATCGAGCATCCTATTTTTTCTAAATTTAATTTTAATCCTATTTTTATAGATAATGATGGTGATGGTATTTTAGATGAATGTAATTATATGTTAGTTGTAGCAGAACAACCATCAAGAACTCATGACTTTTCTGAAGTTGGATTTAGTAATGTAATAGGGGGAATTGTAGTAGCAGATTCATTAGTTCATTTTGAAAGTTATAATCCAAATTTTAATGATTTATGTGTTATTGATACACACACTGATATTAAAAGATTAAACCATGTTACATTTTCATATGATACTACAAAAATGCCAGGTATTACTTCACAAAAATGGATATTAAAAAATAATAGCCAAAATGTTGATGATATATATTATAATAATACATGGTTAACGTACCTATTTAAACATAAAGGTGACTATACAATTGAACTTGAGTTAACCGATTCAAATGGTAATAAGAACAACATAAATAAAAATATATTAAAAATCATTTAAAATGGCAAGTATAACAACGATATTAGGAACAGACAGTGTTTCATCATCAAGAATTGTAATTAATAATAATTTTAATGCTATAAATACTGAATTAGCAGGAATTGCAGCATTATTAAATACAACAAACCAATCTTTATCACTATCAGGTGAAATTAAAGGAGGATCTTTTGTAGCAAATAATGGAACAATCGATACCTTTAAAATAACTTCATTAGATATTACTGCGAATGTGGCTGCTACATTTAAAGGAAAGGTTACATTTGAAAATGCAGTAGTTTTAGGTATTGAAGAAGGCATAACAACAATGCCAATTGCAAATTCATATGCAAGTTCAACCTATATTTTAGGAGTATTTGCATCACCAATTTTATTAGCTGCTGCTGAAGATGGGCAAGAAATTACAATTATTGCAGGTAATGGTCAAATCGAATTTGATGTTACAAATATTTCCACATACACTACAATTACTATGGGAGAAGGCGGTGCAATTACATTCAGATATTCTGTAGTTAATTCATTGTTTTATGTGATTTCCTCAAGTAACACTGTAATTTTTTAATAAAAATAAAAATAAAATTTAAATGGCAACACCATTAATAAGAATACCTCAAGAACAAGGAGGAACTATGTTTGCATTTTCAAGTGCAGCCAGGGATCTTACCCGAGCATATTATAATCCAGATATTAATTTTGAGTATTCTAAATTTGCTTTATTAGAATTGCCTGTTGTTTCTACACCATCAGATGGTGAAAATTATATTCAATTTGAAAATCTATTTGAAGGAGGTGCTTCACCTGCGGCTTCATATATTCCAAATGCAGATGCAAATGTAAGTTTCGCAGAAACTCTACAAAATTATGCATTAAACTTTGAAAATTTTATTTTAAATGATGATGATTTTGATTCATCAATTTATCAAGCTGATTCCGAAAAGATCTTTTTTAAATGGTTACATAGCATAGGAGCATTTAATGTTAAGGCTGCAAATTCTCAACAGGTTGTTTTTGGATATTCTAGAGCTATTGAAAATGAAGATACAACAGATACTGGAAATAATTATAATAGGGTTGTAAAATACCTTGGAAACATCGATGTTTCCAATGATAAAAATTATCAAGGTAATACATACAATGAAATATTTATAAATGTACCTTCATCAGTCGGTTACACTCCAGATATTTTATTTAAATCAACTAACTATAATACAACAGCAACCTCATATTTACCTGAATCTGAAATTAATGGTAGAGCAGGACAAACACATCCAGATGCAAATCTAACAATGGAATCATTGGCAGATAATGTTGATGGTACAATTAGTCTTGATCCTGTTGATTTATATAATTATGGAATTGAATGGAATTCTTCATTATATTCTAAAATAGTAAATGATACTCAATTAAATAATTTTTTAGATTATTCAAAAAGAGGAGGAGACTTTAGATTTAATGCAATATTAGTTTATTATGACATATACTCAAAATCAAATGTTGTAAATAGATCAACAAATTTATATGGTATCATTTTATTAGATAACTTTAAAGATGATCCTACAACAACCGGTTGGTATATTCCTGAATTAACAAAGTACAAGCCAAATGAAATTACTGGATTAAATGGTAATGCATTTGCACTTAAGTTAAACGTTAAGTTTAACTCATCATTAGATAATGTTGGAGTTGAGTCAAATATAAATGACTACTCAACGTTCTCAATGGATATTTTTCTAAATACAACTACTGCTCTTGAAAATGCAGCTAGATTAATGTTAGAAGCCAATAATAGATATTCAGCAATTGCTGAAAGGTTAAACTCATTAGAAACTATTTTAATGACTTCAAACCAAACCACAGATATTGCCATTAGAATTAGTGATATTGAAGTAGCTCTTGAAAATGCAAAATTAAACTATGCTAGTTCATCGTCAATTGTAGATATGATAGCTTCTGTTAATAGTAGATTAAATCAAATCATTAGTGGAATTATTCCAACTGAAATACAATATAACACAGACGTTCTTATACCTGGTAATGGAATTAAGATTGATAAATCAAATCCTACTAAAATCAAAATAGTAAATGATGATACTGGTTATTCATTAAATGATATTTTTGAATATGATTTAGTTGGAGAAACCACTGGAAATCTTGTTAATAGCTTAAATCCATTTAATATGAATTTATCGGCTTCTACTGGAATGATTACTAGGATTAAACCATTTGATAATTTATTAAGAGTATATACAAACACTGGAACACTTACCGGAGATTTAAATATATATCTAGATGATAGTATAAATCCATGGAAAAAGGGACAAGTTGCTAAATTTACATTTAGAAATATGTTACCAGTGCTTGGAACAACTAAAATTAATATATACACAGATAAAAACGGAGGATGGTTACTTAAAGCAACATTAGAAACTTCTAATATGCTTAGTTTAAATCCATACCTTGAACTTATATGTGTTGATGAAATAAACAAGACATTTGAACTTGAAATTATAAGATAATATGAGCGCTGGCAATTCAATATCACAATTACTTGAACAGTTTTTAGAATTAAATACAAATTCTTTAGAAACGTTTAATAGAATTAACGAAGCAATAACCACAGATAAAGAAACTGTGGTTATTGACCTTTTTAATAGTAAAACCAATACAATGGAAACTATCCAAATCCCCGCATTTGGATATTTAAAAAGAGAAATTGAACGCTTAAATAGTAATATTAATTCGATAAGTGGACTTGATGGTTCTAATGCAAATGTTAGGTTAAAGGATGGTTCTTATAGAACTATACATACTGCAAGATTAAAGGGTCCTTCTCCTTCTATAACTTCATTAGCATCGCCAACTACATTTAATACAAAATTAAATGAATTTTTTGAGGATTTTTTAAATCCATTACTTACTATTAACCTTGATGTTACTGGTCAAATTCCAGTTGAAACTGAAAAGGTGTATGTTGAAAGATTTGTTTTTAATGAAAATGATATTGCAACTATTACTGCCTTCGATGAAATATATAAAGGAAGTAGCGAGATTGAATATAGTCTATTTAAAACCCAAATACTAGATGGTGGATATTTATACTACATTGATGCAGAGGTTGTTGATATGCCAGTTAGATTAATTCAATATACTGGATTTTTTGATGTAATTAAAATAGACAATGTAGAAAAACCATATATAATAGATGGAGTAACTCAAATTAAATCTGCAAAACTTTTTACAGTTAATAAATTAACGTACACCGATTCTACAAAAACATTAAAAGACACTGAAACTTTAAAGATAGGAGATTCATTAATTGTTAATTCGGGAAATTATAGAACAAGATATCAAATTGTTTCTATTGATAGTTCAACATCACAATTAGAATTATTATTATTAGAAGGTTCTGAGTCTTTAAAGGTTGGAGTAAATCAATTAGGTATTTATAAGGATGTTGATACGAATTTAGACATTGAAATTAAACTTGGATTTAATGAAAGACAAGTTGTGTTTGTTAAACCAATAGATCCTAATTCTAAAATTCCTGCAGAAAATTATTCACCTGGAATTGCATTTTACTCAAATGAATTACAAATTACAAATTCAAATGGAACTGTTACAACATTAGCTGAATATTATAAAAATGAAGTTTCAGATTTTGGACAATTTATTAAATCACTAAAGGTTGATTATATTCCACCGGCTGCGGTTGGAATTATTCCTAATCCACCAGTTATTAGCACTGATAATTTTAAAGTTGTTCAAATTAATAAACATCTTACGGATAACACAACCACTGATAAAATTAAACAATTAAAGGCTGATAAATTATCGACTGAACAATCATTAAAAAAATTAGATGAGTCGATTAAACAAAAAAAATCTTTAATTAGCAGCAAGAAATTTACGTCAAGTGCAGAAAGAGATACAAGTCAAAATGAATTAAATGCATTAATTTCACAGAGAGATGCCGAGTCTAAATTATTCTCATCAATAGTTTCTGAAATTAAAGCATCTGCTGATTCAGCCGACTTACAAACTGTTTCTCCAAAATATAAAATGAGAGGGTTTTGGTCTGTTCCAGAACCTAAAAAGATAGGTAATCAAGTTTCTCAGGAAGTTGTTCAATTTAAAATTAGATATCGATATGTTTCTACATCTGGTAAAACAGCAACAGTAGATCAAATTACTTTTAATGATGCAACTAATCAAACACAAAAGACTGCAGCATTTTCTAATTGGATAGAAGTATTAGGACCAGTTAGAAAAAGACAAATGGATGCAAGTGGAAAATACCAGTGGATTCTTGAAAGTGAAGAAGATGCAAACGCTGTTAATTTTAATTCATTAGATTTTTCTATTAATCCAGGGGAGATAGTTGAGTTCATGGTTAAATCTATCTCTGAGGCAGGTTTCCCATCGAATCCAGTAGAATCTGATTGGTCAGATATTTATAAAATTGAATTTCCTCAGGCTGAGGTTAGTACTGTAGATATTGGTAATTTGATTAAGTCAAATGAAATGGATTCGTTAAAGGTTCAAATTCAACAAGACCTACAATCTGCTGGTGTTTATAGCCATGTTGGAGAATCGTTTACCATAGGAGATACTACATATTCACATAGTGCAACTACGCTTGCTTCTGGATTTTTAACAGATCAACAATCTCCAATAACTGTTTATGAAAAGTTATTAGCACTGCAGAATGAAGTGCTGAGCTTACGTGCAGTGATTGAGGGAACAGTTGGAGAGTTAATGGTAAGAATTATTGATGAAGATGGAAACATCACCCCAGTCACTAATAATACCACGGTTCAATTGTTCGCCGGTTACTATGTTAATGAAATACCAACAACTGGAGGTAAAGGATTTATTGTTACTAAAAACTTTAAAATTGAACTTTCAAATACAAAGGCAACTGACTTAGAATTAATTTCAAGAATTATAGGTGATACTAGTCAACCAGCACAAGTATCTACTACAAATACTCTTTTCGGTTTAGGAACAGGCGTTAAAGATCCTATCTATGGAGAAGATAGTTATTATAGTGGAGAGGCTAGATATGATATGGTACCTGTAGTATATCAAAATACTCAAGGTCGTATTGAAGATTATTTTAGTATAGGTAATCAATCAACCCAATTAAAAGGACAATTCATATACTCTAGATTTAGAAACGCAGCTAATGATGATAATTTATATGTCATCAATGAAGGTGTTGATGGAGATATTGATGCTACCATATTAACTGTATATGATACATATGAATATGGTCTTACATTTACATATAGTATAGCGCCTACCATAAGTGCAAGTAAGGTAACCGATTTCGATAATGCAGTCATAACAATATATGCGGCAGATAATGGTGTTAATGATTTTATATGGAATGGTGATTTTACAGGAAGTGTACCTAATAAAGTTTCAGTTAATACAATAACAAATAGCATTTATAGTAAA
>Ga0075464_10000786_pt1 | contig 14084 bp, 12 predicted proteins | sample DEB19_08_DNA_5_FD_75068 | JGI IMG/M metagenome (GOLD analysis project Ga0075464, IMG submission 75068) | Aqueous microbial communities from the Delaware River and Bay under freshwater to marine salinity gradient to study organic matter... | ecosystem: Environmental > Aquatic > Marine > Coastal ...
CCAACCGTAGGAACATCGCTTGCTAGCGTCGACCGCTTGTTGTTGGTGACGGCCAGTGCAACAAATTTTCCACTCGCCACCTGAGGGAGTATGAGAGGTGAAGATGCAATGACAAGATTAATATGCCCCGCTAAAGCATCCGCTACTGCGGGAGCGCAACCGCGATAAGAAACGTGAACCATGTTTATCCGGGTGTCGAACTTTATTTTTTCCATCGCTAGATGATGGGCGGTTCCTACTCCGCACGAAGCGTACGACAATTTTCCCGGATCGCGTTCAGCACGGGTCAGGACTTCGCTTAATGTTTTTATGCCGAGTGCAGGATTGGCCGCAATCATCATCGGCGATGAGGCTATAAGAGAGATCGGCGTGAAGTCCTTAGTGATGTCATGAGGCAACTTGGGGTAAAGGACTTGGCTTCCAGCTTGAGTGTTGCTTATTAAAACGAAGTTATATCCATCTGCCGGGCTGCGCCGAGCCGCTTCCATACCAATAGTGCCGCCTGCACCTGCCCGGTTCTCAACAATCACAGTTTGACCGGTTGCTTCCGTCATTTTCTGACCGATAACGCGTGCCAGAACATCAGCGGTGCCACCTGGTGGAAACGGAACAAGAATGTGCATTGGCTTTGTCGCATACGAGTCAATGACACTTTGTGAAAATCCGATTGGTGATGCTGCAGCGAGCGTAACTGCTACCAGACAGTTTGAGGCTACGGTATGCATTTTTTTGCTGTGAGTTTTTAGTTTACAAATTTTAATTAATGACATATTGATAATCCTTTATGCGTTGATGTGCATTTAACAATGATCTGGTTTGTCGAAAATTTTTAACCGTGACTCACAGTTTATGTTTATAGGTCACCGTAGGAAAGCCAAATAAGTCGTGCACCAAGGCAACTTTTCTCCATGCGCTTGAATGTTTTTGGTTTTTTTGTTCAGCGCCCGAACTTAGCACTTTAGTGCCCTACTGAGGCACGGTGCATTTAGATTTGATCACAGCTGAACTTGGTCCAAGCGGCTGCCAAATAGGAATTGGCTTCAATTCAGGTGGCCTGCCCGGCGGGCATACAAGTCATTGTCCGCATAACCCATCAATTCAGGCCTCGCCCGCCCTAGCATGACCTGAAAATAGACCGGCTCCAAACTACGGTTTTCATAGCCATGAATCACACCCGGGGGGCATGAAATGCATTCCCATGGTCCTAAGCGAGACCAGCGCTTCTCACCAGATTCCGACTGGAGAAAAACATCAAGAAAGCCTTGTAAAACAAAAAACACTTCTTCTACTTCATGGGTATGAGCCGCATTGCCTTGGTTAGGGGGTACAAACATGATGCTCAGGGTGAAACCTCGAGCCGGAATGACTGAAGTGTCGTTGACTTTACCCGACCCCCCGGCACCAATAAATCTATGTTGAGCCCTGCGAAAGCCCTCAATTTTGGCATCCTCGAAAGCCTGCCAGTCTGGCTGACGATTTGAAAATTTAGCGATGTAGTCCCGCTCGATTTCTTCCAAGGACGAATTCACGAGCTCAGTTGGGCGGGGGTGTCTTGCAGCGGTCATTGTTGTCTCCCATAGTTTAGAAAATCCCCAATTTTCATTGAGGAAGTTCTTGAATTAATTTTCTAAATTCTATGCCTTAATTGACTATTTGGTCAGCCAAATTAGTCTTAATTCATAGAGGAAACCCTATTGATTTGATTGACTATTTGGTCAATCATCGTGTTCAATGTCGTTGAGTATTTTGGACTGCATTCAAAAAAGGTTCTGATGAATTTAATACGAAGTTATATCCACGGTAAGTCTATGGTTCATGAAGGCGTTGCATCGCCGTTAGTGTCGCCAGTAGATCTGTCCATCATTGGGCAATCCGTCGAAGCCCCTGAGGCCCTGGTCACAGAAGCGGTGGATGATGCTTGGCAGGCGTATCTGAATCACAAGGCTGAATCATCTGAGCGACGAATTGACTGGCTGAATCAGGCCGCAGCAGGCATAGAGGCTCATGCTGGTGAATTGATAGATTTGATCATCTGTGACATTGGTAAACCACGCCGTGCCGCGAGCTTTGAGGTTAATCGAGCGGTTCAATTTATGCGTTCAGTAGCGGTGCAAATGCAAACCCTGTGTGGGGAAGTTTTACCGCTCGACGTGACCTCGGCTGGTGTCGGACATTTTGGCTTCACGCGCCGTATACCTTTCGGTGTTGTTGTCGCCATCACGCCCTTCAATGCGCCTATCAATTTGATGATTCAAAAGGTTGCGCCGGCACTGGTGGTTGGCAACGCAGTCGTGGTCAAGCCGCATCCGGCCGGGGCACGCGTAGCATTAGCAATTGCACGAATTCTGACTGCTACGGGCTTGCCTGACGGACTGCTAAATGTGGTCGTCGGTGACCGTGCACCGGCACTCGCTTTGGTCGCCAACCCAAGAGTGGCGGTGATCACTTTCACTGGGGGCACGGCGGCTGGAACAGCCTTAAGCAGGGTCGCAGGATCCAAAAAGTTCGTGGCGGAGTTAGGAGCCAACTCCGCAAACGTGGTGCTTGATGATGCCGACCTGAAGGATGCAGCCGCTCGAATTGCGGCTGCTGCTTTTGAGGCAAGTGGCCAGCAATGTGTCTCGGCTCAGCGCATTATTGTGATGGACTCAATTTATGATGAATTCTTGGAGCACTTTGTGCGGGCCGCGAAACTACTTAAGTGCGGCGATCCTCAGGACCTGAAGACTGACTTGGGGCCCATGGTGTCGCTTGCTCAGGCCAACCGCGTGATGGATGTCGCTAGAAGCGCTATCGCCATTGGTGGCCGTTTTGCTCTTGAGCCACAGCAACAAGGCTGCACTGTCAGTCCTGGAATTCTGGTGGATGTGCCGCGCGTTGCAAGCCTTTGGCGCGATGAAATTTTTGGTCCATTGGTGGTGGTTCAGCGTGCTACCACCGTCGATGAAGCATTGGCTTTAGCCAACGATTCACCTTTTGGACTTCAGGGGGCAGTGTTCACTCGTGATCTGGCAAAGGCATTCCGCTTTGCCGAGCAGTTTGACGTCGGTGCACTCTGGGTCAACGAGGCGAGCCGATTCCGGCTGGATAACTACCCATTTGGAGGCGTCAAGGAGTCTGGCTTTGGACGCGAAGGCGTTCGCTACGCCATCGAAGAGTTGTCCCAAGTGAAATTTATTGGCATTCGTCCTGGAGTTTGATCCATGCCGCCTGAAATAGAAATTCCTAAAACGTTGCGTGACTTGCTTAGCGTTGTAGGCCCTGTATGGGCCAGTGACGTCCCGGGCAATGTGCGCAAAATGGTGGATCACTTTTCTCCTCTGCTGGCGCAATGTCCAAAAAAGGGTATCGAGGTGACGCGCAACTTGGCTTACGGGCCAAAGGAGCGTCAATTACTAGACGTTTTTACTTCAGATCGAAAAGCGTGTAAACCGGTCGTTGTGTTTGTGCACGGCGGTGCTTTTGTAGATGGCGATCGTGATCGTAGCGCTGAAATCTACGCCAATGTTCTGTATTATTTTGCGCGCAATGGTTGTGTGGGCATCAACATTGAGTATCGCCTCGCGCCGGAGCACACATACCCAGCCGGTACTCAAGACGTTGCCAAGGCCATCGATTGGGTGCGCAATCATGTTGGCGACTTTGGCGGTTCGCCTGACAACATCTATTTGATGGGTCATTCCGCTGGCGCGGCTCACGCAGCCAGTTACGCCTACGACCGACAGCATCAATCACCCAATGGGTCACATCTCAGCGGTTTGATTGTTGTCAGCGGGAGGGTCCGCGCCGACAACAGTCCAGAAAACCCGAACGCGCGTAAGGTCGAGGCTTACTACGGTGCTGATCCCTCCTTATTCGAGGATAGATCTCCAATCTCCCATGTTGGAGCAGACAGCGTACCAACGATGGTTGCCTTTGCAGAATTTGAAAATCCTCTGATTGATTTGTACTGCCTAGAACTTGCTTATAAATTGAGCCTAGCTAAGCGCAAGGCGCCCCGTATGGTCTATGCACGAACCCATAACCATACCTCGATCATTGCGCACATCAATACAGCGGATGACCAATTAGGCCGAGAGATTTTGGCCTTTATCAGTGATTGTGAGTCCGCACAATTCTCTGAGTCACGAAAGATTAATCTTCAGGAAGAATTATGAGCAAACTGACATTGAGCTTGGGTGTGTGCGACTACGATCGAACCCGCGCCGTCCTTGACGGCCGTGCCCCAATCGAGGGGTGCAATATCGTGGGTGTCGCCATTGAACCCGAAGAAGCATTTCACCGAGCCTTCCGGCATCAAGAGTTCGACATTAGTGAGTTGTCTTTAAGCAGCCACACAATGATGACTTCACGCGGTGAAAGCCAATACGTGGCTATTCCTGCTTTTGTGTCTCGCTTGTTTCGTCATTCAGGTATCTACATACGGACAGATCGGGATATTCGAACACCAGCTGACCTCGCCGGCAAAAAGGTCGGCTTACCCGAGTACCAGATCACGGCCAACGTCTGGATCAGGGGCATTCTAGAGGACGATTTTGGGTTACGCCCTGCTGACGTTCATTGGCGGCGCGGCGGCGTAGAAGAGGCGGGTCGGGGCGAGAGAGCGCCGTTAAAACTGCCTACAGATATTGATCTACAACAAGTCGCTGATGGAAAAACCTTATCGGGGATGCTCGCTAGCGGGGAGTTGGATGCAGTTATCAGTGCGCGGGCTCCATCCTGCTTTCTCAGAAATGAGCCTCATGTTAGCCGTCTGTTCCCGAACTACCGTGACACCGAAGCAGACTACTTCAAGCGTACAGCCATATTCCCTACGATGCATGTTATTGGTATTCGAAAATCTTTGGTTGAGCAACATCCTTGGCTCCCTGTTAGCGTGTTCAAGTCATTTATCGAAGCCAAGAAGCTGGCTATGTATGAACTCGGTCAGATTGGGCATCTGTTCGCGAGCCTGCCTTGGGGCGTCGCAGAATTTGAAGCCGCTAAAGCCTTGATGGGTGAGGACTATTGGAGTTATGGGTACGAGGAAAACAAGCATGTGCTTGAAACGTTTACTCGCTACCACTTTGAACAGGGGCTATCAGCAGTGAAGGTCGACCCGGAAAAACTTTTCGCCGATTCATCGCTCGACCTGACAAAGATATAAAGCGTGAACGATATGAAGCCCAGTGATAGAAGAATTAATTCCTCAGATCGAAATCAAAGTTTAACTTTTTCAATATAACTTAATATCATTTCTGCGGCATGAGCCAGTCGAATTTTAATACGGTTCGCGGTCATCATTTTCCTACCAAAAATCGCCTCGAAAGTATATCTATTACTGACGTAGTGTGCTGTCAGCGCAGTGATGGAAATATATAAATCAATCGGATCGATATCAGATCTAAAAATATTTTGTTTCACCCCGCGCGCAAGCAAATCGCGTATGGTTTCAAGCAAGGGGTTGTACATTTCACCAATACTAGGGGCCGTTGCGATATGTCGACCTTGGTTCATATTTTCACTGGTAAGGATTCGTTGGTATTCTGGAAATTTAACCCATGTCTTCCCCGTAAAAATAACCAGGCGACGCATTCCATCGCGAGGGTCCATCTCCCGAATTTGAAAATCTTTTTGACGTATCCGGATCGACTCATATGTATGATGTAATACTGCCGTAAATAATTGCTCCTTATTGCCGAAATGATGATATAGAAGATTTTTATTAATTCCAGCCCTCAAAGCTATTTCATCTACTCGGCTACCGTCATAACCTTTTAGCGAAAATTCGGAAACAGATGCGTCGATGATAATCTTCCTGGTGTTTTTAGAGCTTTCACGTTGCACTCGCGCCACTTTTGGGTATTCTTTTGGTAATTTAGTAGCCATTTTATTTGAATTAAAATAAAGATTTCAAAGGAAGTAATAGTAGTAAATATATGCAAAGGTGATAATTAAAACTGCATTCGATTAGTCTAGTCCGGTGAACCGAATCAAAACCATCATAAAGAAGGAATAATCATGAATTTGACACGATCCCTAAAAATTTCGAGCATCTTTTTTACAATTATTTTGGGCCTCGGAGCGGCTATTGCACAGGACTTCCCTAGCAGGCCGGTCAAGGTTGTTGTGACCTTCCCACCTGGTGGGGGTGCCGACCTAACCGCTCGGATCATCAGTACCCGACTGGCCGAAGTCTGGAAACAGCCGGTGTTGGTAGAAAACCGTCTAGGAGGTGGCGGTAACGTCGGTGCAGACCATGTCCTTAAATCGCCGGCAGACGGATACACCATACTTTTGCTAACCGCATCACACATTGGCAATGCCGCCATGCTGGAAAAACTGACATTTGACCTGCTCAAGGACTTTACACCGGTTGCTCTTTCTACCACTTCACCCATCATGCTGGCGGTAAACCCCTCAGTAAAAGCAAAAGACTTGAAAGAATTTGTCGAGCTACTCCGTGCGAATCCCGACAAGATGGATTATGCGAGTTGTGGCATGGCAACGACTCATCACTTCAGCATGGAATTATTTAAGTATCTAACGAAGACTGCTGCAGTGCACATCCCTCATCGCTGTGCACAGGCAGTTGTCGAGGCGGTTGGCGGACAACTCAGAGCCATAGCAGTCACGATGCCGCCTGCACTACCATTTGTACGAAACGGGCAACTCCGTGCGATAGGCGTTACCAGCCTCAAGCGCTCTATCAATGCGCCGGAGGTTCCTACCTTTGCCGAATCTGGTGTGCCGGAACTGAAGAATTTTGCTGTCGAAAATTATTATGGTTTTGCAGTGTCATCAGCAACTCCAAAAAACTTGGTCAGCAAGTTGGAAGCCGATATCCGTAAGGTTCTTTCCGAACCGGAACTCCAGAAAAAACTCTTTGCGGCTGGGTTTGACATTTTTTCGAAGTCATCGGTGGATTCTGCTGAGCTACTTCGCGCAGACCTCGATGTTTTTCAAAGAGTTGCTAAAACAGCAGGTATCAAACAAGAGTAATGCATCGGTTGAATTCGCTGCCGAATTTTGATGCAATCGTTAAAGGAAAACGAGCTTAATTTTGTGCGTTTTCAGTGGATTGGAACTCATTAAATGATTGGAAAAAAAGATGGAAATGAATGGTGAGCAACTAATCCCGAGTCCAGTTGCGCTGGTCTGGCAGGGGTTGAATGACCCTGAAGTCTTGAAATCCTGTATTAACGGGTGCCAGATTCTTGAGTCGACCAGTGAGTCAGAATTCCGCGCTGAAATAGTGGCTGCGGTAGGCCCTGTGAAGGCGAAATTCAAGGGCAATTTAGCATTGTTGGAAATGGTTCCACTCAAGTCGTACTCACTCAGGTTCGAGGGAACGGGTGGGCCAGCCGGATTTGTAAAAGGCTCAGCCAAAGTCGCACTAGAGGAGCGACTGGGCTCTACCTTGCTCATTTATAGTGCGTCCTTCAATATTGGAGGCAAGCTGGCCCAAATAGGCTCGCGGCTGGTGGGTGGAATTGCGAAAAGTACCGCCGAGGATTTTTTTGCGAAGTTCTCGGCGCAAATGATCGACTATTCTCCATCGACTATGGGCGGCTCCCCAACGATACCTAAGCGCCAATCCATCCCTGATTCAAATCATGCTGCTGGCCGCGAAAATCAACCCTCCGCGACAGGTGCACCCGCCGCTCTGCCCTTGTTACAAGGTCAGGGTGTACAAGTAGGTCATCTTGTGCCGGTCGTGGTCTGGCTGCCGCTGGCTTCAATGACGGAACAAACCCAATTGCAAATGCGAAATGGCGTCATGCCGCAAGGGACAAAGGTTCGAGACTTGATTCATCCCGCTTGGTGGATACTGGGCACAGCCGCTACCTTGGGTCTGGTTTACCTAGCATTTTTACGCACATGACTGGCCTAACTACATGAAGGGCCAACAGGTGAACTCTTCAGCTCTCATTTATTGGATACCGAATTTGAACCCGAATTGTCAGCGCTGCATTAGGTCCAAATTGCTGCAGGATTTAATGTCAGGGAAGATGGAACCATGAAACCCGATCGATTCACATACCATGCCCCCAAAACAATTGATGAAGTCATTATTCTTTTGAATGGCTGCCCAGACTCTAAACTGCTGGCAGGGGGCCAGTCCTTGATGCCGATGCTGAATATGCGGATAGTGACCCCCGCGAACCTTATCGACTTGAATCGCGTCCGCGGACTCGACGGCATCCATGAGCGCAACGGAGAAGTCGTGATCGGTGCAATGACTCGCCAGCGTGACATCGAGTTTTCGGCTACCGTCCATGAGCGACTGCCCTTGCTTGCAGAAGCCATCACTTGGACTGGCCACAGGCAAACACGAAATAGAGGCACGATTGGCGGCAGTCTGTGTCACCTAGACCCGTCAGCCGAGCAACCCGGAATTGCGGTTGCCATGGAAGCACAGCTTGAGATAGTTGGTCCCAATGGATTGCGATCCATCCCCATGCTCGAGTTTGGCTCCGCCCTGATGACAACCGTCCTGTTGCCTAATGAATTACTGACGGCCATTCGCTTCAAGCCTTGGGCCCCGGGACACGGGTGGGCATTCACCGAGTTTGCACGCCGCCACGGGGACTTTGCCATCGTCTCAGCCTCGGCACTTCTGGAGCTGGACAAAGAGGGCTGTGTCAGCCGGGTCGCGCTGACCTTGGGTGGCGTCGCCGCAATGCCCTTGCGCATCTCAGTGGCAGAAGAGCGACTTCTAGGAACGAAGCTCGGGCCTGCAGACATTGAGGCAGCTGCAGTCTTATGTCAGAACATCGACGCGCTAGATGACCCACAGATTCCCAAATGGTATCGACAACAACTCGCAAAGGCTCTGATGTGTCGAATATTGCCAACAGCGCTTTCCCGTGCGCAGGTGCCCAATCAATGACAACATTTAATTCAGATGAAAAAAAGCTGACCGTCCGCCTTACAGTCAACGGTGATGAGCATTCCTGCGACGTTTCGCAACGTAAACTCCTCGTAGATTTCCTTCGCGAAGACCTCTTATTAACTGGGACACACTCAGGTTGTGAGCATGGTGTTTGCGGAGCCTGCACGATTTTGCTAGATGGAGAAACAGCCCGAAGTTGTCTAATGCTAGCCGTGCAGGCGGAAGGTGCGAGCATCGAAACCGTTGAAAGCCTAGCGAACGACCAAGCTGGCGGAGATGGTCTGCATCCCTTACAGCAGGCATTTTGGGATAGACACGGGCTGCAATGTGGTTTTTGCACGCCTGGCATTCTGATGTCGCTGGCCGAACTCCTTCGAACAGACATGGATCCAACTGAAGAAGAGATCCGTCTTGTCCTTTCAGGTCATTTGTGTCGCTGCACTGGTTACCAGAATATTGTGGCAGCGGCTCTTGATGCTGCGGCCAGCATACGCAATGGAGGTCGACGTTGAACGCCCCCATAACGACTATGGCCCACAGGGTCGTTGGCACAAAAGCTAGGCGTATCGAAGACCCCGCATTGCTGCGAGGTAAGGGGCGCTACCTGAGCGACATCAAGTTGGATGGTGAGCTACAGGCCGTGTTTGTACGTAGTCCGCACGCCCACGCCAAGATTCTTTCCATCGAATGCACTGCAGCCCGGCAACTTTCGGGGGTTGTCGCGGTATACACGGCCGAGGACATTTCAAAAGAGTTGACTAAGCTGCGCATGCCCCTCGGTTTTCCATCGACCACCCTCCAATCCGACATCACGCCGTTTGTCTTGGCTTACCGTGAGGTGGCATTTGTAGGCGAAGCTATTGTGATGGTCGTTGCCGAATCACGCTACATCGCAGAAGACGCCGCTGCCTTGGTAGAGATCAGCTACGAGCCGCTCGAAGCGATCGTCGATTGCCGAAAAGCGCTTGACCCAGCAGCCCCGAAGGTACGTACCGAAGCGATCTCCAACATCGCCGAACACGTACGGTTGGGTTATGGTGAGGTTACACAGGCCTTCAATAATGCCGACCACGTATTCCATGAGGAAATCTTTGTACATCGGGGCGCAGCTCACCCCATCGAGGGTCGCGGAGTACTTGCCCGTTATGAGCGTGAAAAGGCGGAGCTGACAGTCTGGTCATCGACCCAGATGGCGCATGAGCTCATGCATACATTGGCCGATATGCTCGGCATGGATCAGCACTTTGTGCGAGTAATTACCCCCGATGTAGGCGGTGGATTTGGAGCCAAGTATTTAGTCTATCCAGAGGAAATTGCAATCCCTGCCGTCGCTCGAACATTAGGTCGCCCGGTGAAATGGGTGGAAGATCGGATGGAGCATTTCCTAAGTGCGATTCAGGAGCGGGACCAGTACTGGTACGTCGATGTTGCCGTGAATAAAGACGGTCGACTCCTGGGGATTCGCGGCAAACTGTTGCACGATCAGGGAGCGTACACCCCGCAAGGAATCAACTTGGCGTTCAACGCGGCCTCCTCGATATCGGGTCCTTACATTGTTCCGACCTATGAGATGGATGTTTATGCCTGCCAGACGAACAAAGCACCGGTGATTCCGGTGCGAGGTGCGGGCTACCCGCAAGCCGCCTTTGTGATGGACCGATTGCTTGACCGCATTGCACGCGAGTTGCACATCGACCGGGCCGAGGTTCGCCAGCTAAACCTGATCCCTAAAGAAAAAATGCCTTACGCCAAAGGGTTGCGAAGCCGGGCAGGCGTGGCAGCAATCATTGACAGTGGCGACTACCAAGCCTGCCAGAAAAAAGCCTTGGATGTCATCGACTATGCCGGTTTCGCGAAACGAAAAGCTGCTGCACGCGTTGCTGGTCGATTCATCGGTAACGGCGTAGCCAACTGCGTCAAGGGCACCAGTCGAGGACCATTTGAGTCCGCATTGGTTCGTGTCTCGCCGACCGGGCGCGTGACGGTCTATACGGGTGCTATGGCGATGGGCCAGGGTATTGGTACCTCGCTGGCACAGGTGTGCGCAGAGCAGCTTGGTTTGGCGGTTGACGCGGTTGATGTCACCACGGGCGACACAGGCCATATCCCATTGGGCATGGGTGGATTTGCAAGTCGGCAAGCCGTGATGGCAGGAAATGCTGTGTTTGAGGCTGCCCGCGAGGTGCGCGAAAAGGCCTTAAAAACGGCCGCATCGATTCTTGAAGCTCGGATCGAGGATCTTGTGATCCGCAATGGGCGGGTGGAAGTCAACGGCGTTCCAGGTCATGGTATTTCTCTTGCTGATATTGCAAAGAAGCTTAAAGGCGCGCCAGGCTACGCTATGCCCAAAGGGGTAACGCCCGGTCTCGAAGCCGCATACAACTACCAGCTAGATGCACAAGCCCACGCCAATGCATGCCATGCCTGCGAAGTAGAGGTTGACCCGCAAACCGGGCATGTCCTCATAACACGTTATGTGGCTGTTCATGACAGCGGAACTTTGATCAACCCCTTGATTGCAGAGGGACAGGTTCATGGCGGAATCGCGCATGGTATCGGCAACGCGTTGTATGAAAAGATGATCTACGACGCTACTGGTCAACCGATCAGCACGACCTTTGCGGACTACCTGATCCCGTTCGCAACGGAAATACCAAAGCTTGAAATATTTTTTATCGAGAGCCCGTCCCCGACTAACCCTTTGGGAGTTAAAGGCATAGGGGAGACCGGCATCATCCCTGTAGCCGCAGTCATCATTTCAGCTGTAGAAAATGCACTCATGGAGTTCAATCTCCGTATTTGCGAGGCACCCGTGTCGCCGGTGCGAATTCTAGAATTGATTAACAAAAGCAAGACCACGGAGGCTGGCACTTGATGGGTCAAGATCACTTTCCGATTAAACCTAAAACATCGGATTAAATATGCCAATAGCACACGTTAGAGGCGTTCAAATTTTCTATCAAATAATTGGAAGTCACGGGCCTTGGTTTGTACTTTCTACAGGTGGCAGGAGAAGCCATGCCGAATTTATTTCTTTAGCAACACAAATTGCTGCAGGCGGCTTTCGAGTAATCCTGCATGATCGCCGTAACACAGGTGCTTCAGAAGTATCGATCACAGGTGACGACGGGGAAGAGATTATCTGGGCCGATGATCTAGCCGAACTTTTACATCAGCTTCAGGCTACACCCGCATATATAGGGGGTGCGTCGTCTGGTGCACGATTGTCAATTTTAGTCGCTCAACGGCACCCAAATATCGTAAAAGCTATTGTCCTCATGAGGGTAACGGGAGGAGAAACAGCCGCCACACGACTCCCTGCTAAGTATTATCAAATATTTATTGATGCTGCGAAGGCAGGTGGAATGGAAGCCGTCTGCGCCACTGATGATTATAAGGAACGTATTAAAGCCAGACCAGAAAATAAATTGATACTTATGAACATGGATCCTAAGCAATTTATCAAAGTGCTAGAAAATTGGCTGAAGATTTTTACCAGTGGCCCATCCTATCCTGTTATGGGCGTAGAAGAAGAAACTCTACGAGCAATCAAAATTCCTGTCTTGATAATTCCAGGAAATGATCGAACACACGCTAGCATTAATGCAATCGAAGCTGCAAAAATGATACCTAATTCTCAGCTTTTCAAGTTGCCCATTGCGGATCAAGAGGTTGATATTATTTCATTTGGTGAGTGGAAGTCTCTTGAACCCATGATTGCAACTCGTATCATTGAATTTTTGAAAGGTTTGAGTGCGTGCAAATTAGACGCATAATCATCGGCAACGAGGCACTATTCATCACTGGATGAATGACGGTACTGAGCCATGTATTATTGCCTTTAGATTAATTACAGCAAAACCAATAGACCTAACCTATAGAATACTGCTCACTCATGGCTCATTATTATAAATTTTCTTTATTAAAAATACTCTACACCCTTATTTTATTTCAAGGGTTTTTCGCTTTTTCAATGAGCGCATCTATCGCACAAAATTACCCTTTAAAACCGGTCAAAATTGTTGTTCCTTCTGCGCCGGGAGGGGGCACAGACATCATCGCTAGAATGCTTGCGAAATCCTTTACCCAAGCCTTTGGTCAAAGTTTTTATGTCGAAAATAAACCCGGCGCGGGAAATTTAATTGGTATTGAAGCCGTAGCACACGCCCCTGCAGATGGATACACTCTCCTCTTTGTGCCAAGCCCTCTTGTCCTTAATCCTATTCTTTACAAAAAAGTAAATTACGATCCGATCAAAGATTTCGCCCCTATTTCACTGGCAGCAACTGCACCTAATATCTTTGTAATTAATAGTAGTAGTAAAATAAATAATGTAAAAGAGTGGATCTCTTTGGCAAAACAAAACTCTGCCAGTATGAGTTATGCTAGCGCGGGCATTGGTACATCACCCCATATGTCAATGGAGCTGTTTAACTACATGGCTGGGATACAAACACTGCATATTCCTTACAAAGGTACAACTCCCGCAGTAACAGACTTACTTGGTGGTCAAGTTAACGCCATGTTTTCTAATGCACTTACAGCAATGCCACATATCCAATCAGGAAAACTACGTGCACTTGCTGTCTCGGGAAGTAAGCGCTTGAATACTCTTCCTAACATCCCGACTGTTATTGAAGCTGGGGTACCTAATTATGTTTCGCTGCAATGGTATGGCCTGTTGGCCCCGGCTGGTACTCCTAAAGAGATTATCCAAACTATATATATAGAAGCAGTCAAAGCCATTCACAGTAAAGAAATAAGAGAAAAACTTGCATCAGAGGGCGCGGACCCAGTGGGCAGTTCCCCGGCAGAATTTTCGAATTTCATCCAAAGTGATTATCAAAAATGGGCAGATGTCGCAAAAAGAGCTCGCATTGAACCTCAATAAAGATGGCGGATTTAATGAAATGAGCTTTGTTGTTCCGCCGGCAGAGCTGGTGACCTGATGGCTCAGTTTTTTGCGTGTCGCCATCTCTCACTACAAATCAAGCAGTTAGAATGATTCTCGTGTGGGGCGTTAGCTCAGTTGGTTAGAGCAGAGGACTCATAAAAATTGTGCACCGAGGTAGGAAACTCTTCGTGTGAATGGCGTCAAATTCGGTGAAAGCTAAGTGCAGTCATGCATACGCCAATGCCGAGCCAAGCTCAGTGAGAAATCACTTTGAAGGTGTAGAGACTAGACGGCGCCCGTCTAAGGCGCAAGCTA
>Ga0075464_10000787_pt1 | contig 14082 bp, 12 predicted proteins | sample DEB19_08_DNA_5_FD_75068 | JGI IMG/M metagenome (GOLD analysis project Ga0075464, IMG submission 75068) | Aqueous microbial communities from the Delaware River and Bay under freshwater to marine salinity gradient to study organic matter... | ecosystem: Environmental > Aquatic > Marine > Coastal ...
CCCGCACCTTAACCGATACGCTGCTTTCCCCGCAGGGCTACGGTTTTAAGTTGTCCTTGGACGGCGCAGCTTCAGGCTGCCACAGCAGCCGCTCAGGCGCGCTGAAGCACAAAAAGCGTTTGTTCGTGGCGCGGCCAATCGCACACAGGCCCACGCGCCGGGCCACATCCAGGCCCATCTGTGTGATGCCGCTGCGAGACACCGCAATCGGCACGCCCATTTGGGCGGACTTGATCACCATCTCGCTGGTCAGGCGCCCGGTGGTGTAGAAGACTTTGTCGTGGCCCGAGACATCGTGCATCCACATCCAGCCGGCGATCGTGTCCACCGCGTTGTGGCGCCCCACGTCTTCGACAAACATGCGCATCTCGTCACCCTGAAACAGGGCGCAGGCGTGGACCGAGCCGGCCGATTTGTAGGTGGTCTCTTGGATGCGGATGGCGTTGACCAGGCTGTACAAAGTGGCTTGGGTGATCTGCGCTGGCGCCAGCACGATGGCGTCGATGTCGTCCATCAAATCCCCAAACACGCTGCCCTGCCCGCATCCGGTGGTGACCACCCGCGGCGCTTTGGGCGTCTCGGGCACACCGCGCCGGGTTTTGACGGCGGCCACGCCGGGCTGGCCCAGCTCGCCTTCGCCGATTGTCCAGTCCACGGTGATGGATTCGATCTCTTCTACCGAGGCAATCAAGCGCTGGTTACGCAAGAAACCCAGCACCAGCCACTCAGGGTGCGCGCCCAAGGTCATCAGCGTGACCAGTTCGCGCTTGTCCAGGTACACCGTCAAGGGCCGCTCGGCCGGAATGGCGATGGTACTGACCTCGCCAAATTCGTTGGTCACCTGCACGCCCTGGGTCAGGGCGGCGCAGGCTTGGGTCAAATGGGGTTTGGCTAAGGACAAGGCAGGGACAACAGAGGACATCAGAATCAGGGCTTTCGCCTCAAGAAAAAAGTCCCGCGCCTTGCAGCGAGGGACTTGGGGCTTTGGCTCCAGCGAAAGACGTTCAGGACTTTTTGGCTGGAGCCGGCGCTGCGGCAGGCACGGCAGGGGCCGCAGGTGTCGCCGCGGCCGCAGGTGCGGCTGGCGCAGCAGCCGTGACCGGGGGCGCAGGCACATACACAAACACACCCGGGTCCGCGCAGGCGGGCGTGCTGACCGCGGGCGTGGTGGGCTTGCCTGGCGCCTTGGCGGTTTTGTCCTTGTTGGTTTTGAAATAATGCGCCGCTACTTTTTCGCGGGACTTGCACAATTGAAAATCAGCCACTTTGTTGCCATGCGCAGTTTTGGCGGCCGCCTCTGCGGCCTTGGCCTTGGCTTCGTCACTGGGCGCGGGCAGTTTGGCCCAGACGGACGTGCTGAGCAACAGGGCAGAGATGAGTGTCCATGCGAATTTCATAGGATGTTCCTTTGCGGTCAAGCTTGCACCGAAGCGGCAGCAGGGGCAGCCGAAGTGGCCACGGATGCTGGCACAGTGCGTTGCGCGGGAATCTTGCCCGCTTGAATGTCGTTGTACCAAAGTTCGTGGTGTTCTTTGGCCCAGGTTTCATCGACATAACCTTCACGCATGCCTTTGTAGGCGCCTTGCATGCCAATGGTGCCCATGTAAATGTGACCAATGAACATCGCCATCATCAAAACCGTGGCCACACCGTGAACCATATTGGCTATTTGCATGGTGCCGCGTTCGTAAATCAAACCGGGGATCAGTTTATCGAGGACCAGGCCGGAGCCGACCACAATGCCACCCAACAGAAACACACCGCCCCAGAACACCACTTTTTCGCCCGCATTGAAACGGTGCGAAGGCACTTCTTTGCCAGAGAACAAGCCGCCGCCATGCAGCAGCCATTGAATATCATCGGACGAGGGCAGGTTATCGCGCACGAAGGTGACCAGCACCACCACCAGCGACACGGCAAACAGCGGGCCGGCAAAGTTGTGGATGTTTTTCAGCGCAAAGCTGAGCCAGCCAAACAGAGTGCCGCCGATGATCGGCAAGATAAAAAATTTGCCAAAGGCCATGACCACGCCTGAAATCGCCAGGGCGCAAAAAGCAATCGCATTGGCCCAATGCGCCGAACGCTCAAAGTGGGTGAAACGCTCGATCTTGCGACCCGTTTCTGCACCGTGCAATTGCATCGTGCCCTTGCGCCAGTAAAACAAGGCCATAGCGCCCAATACGATCAGCAGCAAAGCGCCACCGTAAGGAATGATCCATTGGTTGCGCACTTGGCGCCAAGCTTCGCCGGCATTCGTCAAGCGCGAGCCGGGGTACTGCACAAAGGCTTGAATCAGGTTGCCCGCTTCAGGCGCCTGGCTCAGGGGCAAGCTGCTGTAACCGGTCACGCCCGCCCCCACTTGGCGCCACAGGGGTGCGTTGTTGCCGGGCTGCACCTTACCGCGTTCGGCATTGGTTTGATCCGTGTATTTGGGGTCGGTGTTGGCGTCAGGCGCGATGGAGAAAATGTTCGCGCTCTTCACGCCGCCCATGCTCTCGCTCGCCGCTGGCGCAGCCGCTGTGGGAGCCGGGGCCGCTGGCGCAGCGTTTTGCGCTGCAACAGGGCTGGCACCGGCCATGCAGGCCATTGCCAGCAAGGCCGCAAGGACACGTTGAATCAAAGAATGAATCATCACAAACCTCCCGGTTCAGTGTGAGCGGGTGTGGTCGTTTTGGCCGTACTGCGCACGGGTCTTGAGCTGTTCACCCCAGCTCTTGACATCACCTGATTGCCAACCCGGTGCCGTGAAAGCGTTTACGCCCGTGCCCGCAGAAGCGGCGGTGTCCGATTTGGGCATGCCGGTCATGGCTTGAGTCATTTCGCCGCAAGCGACCAAACCGGAGAGCAAACCAAGACCGATCACACAAGTGGCCCAGCGCGAAGAAGATCGCTTCATGATTTCGCTCCTTCGCCAGCTTTGGTGCCGTAAGCCGTGCCCCAGCCCCAGACTTCAGCGCCTTTGCCGCGTTGCACCACGCGGTTGCGCATGATGTCGGCCACCACGTCGCCGTCGCCAGCGAGCAAGGCTTTGGTTGCACACATTTCAGCGCAAGCGGGCAACTTACCCTCGGCCAAACGGTTGCGACCGTATTTCTCAAACTCAGCCTGGCTGCCGTTGGCTTCAGGGCCACCGGCGCAGAAGGTGCATTTGTCCATCTTGCCGCGCACACCGAAGGTGCCTTGCGACGGGAACTGCGGCGCACCAAACGGGCAAGCGTACGAGCAGTAACCGCAGCCAATGCAAACATCTTTGTCGTGCAGCACCACACCTTCGTCGGTGCGGTAAAAACAGTTGACCGGACACACCGCCATGCAAGGCGCGTCCGAACAGTGCATGCAAGCCACCGAGATGGATTTTTCGCCCGGCACACCGTCGTTCAAGGTCACCACCCGGCGGCGGTTCACACCCCACGGCACTTCGTGCTCGTTTTTACAGGCGGTCACGCAACCGTTGCATTCGATGCATCGCTCTGCATCACAGATAAATTTCATTCTTGCCATCGTGATCTCCTTGCGCTTTACGCCCGCTCAATTTCGCAAACGGTGGTCTTGGTTTCTTGCATCATGGTGACGCTGTCATACCCATAGGTGGTGGCCGTGTTCACAGCCTCGCCGCGCACAATGGGCGCCGCACCGGCGGGGTAATGCGCCAGCATGTCGGCGCCTTGCCAACGACCCGAAAAGTGGAATGGCAGAAACACCGTGTCAGGTCCGACGCGTTCAGTCACCAGGGCCTGCACATTGATGCGTGCGCCGGTGGGCGACTTGACCCAGGCGCGCTCACCATTGCGAATACCCCGCTGGGCCGCTGTTTGTGGGTTGATCTCGACAAACATTTCCTGCTGCAACTCAGCCAACCAAGGGTTGGAACGGGTTTCTTCGCCGCCGCCCTCGTACTCGACCAAACGGCCCGAGGTCATGATCAACGGGAACTTTTCGTACACCTTGTCGGCGATGTTCTTGGCCTGCACCGTCTTGTACAAGGTCGGCAAACGCCAGAAGGCTTTTTTGTCGTCGTGTGTCGGGTACTTGGCCGCCATGTCCGGGCGTGTGCCGTACAAAGGCTCACGGTGCTGCGGGATCGGATCGGGGAAATTCCAAACCACCGCACGCGCCTTGGCATTGCCAAACGGATGACAGCCGTGGTTTTGCATGAAGACGCGCATCATGCCGCCCGAGTTGTCGGTCTTCCAGTTTTTGCCTTCGGCCAGCGCTTTTTCCGCGTCGGTCAACTCGTCCCACCAACCCAGCTTTTTCAGCAAAATATGGTCGAGCTCAGGGTAACCGGTGGTGATGTCAGCGCCGTTGGAGTGCGAGCCATCTTCAGCCAACAGGCTCTTGCCTTCACGCTCGACACCGAAGTTGGCGCGGAAGTTACCGCCCCCTTCCATGATGTGTTTGGAGGTGTCGTACAAATTGGGCGAGCCGGGGTGCTTGAGTTCGGGCGTGCCATAGCAAGGCCATGGCAGGCCGAAGTAATCGCCCGTGGTGTCGTAACCGGTTTCTTTGTCTTTGCCACCTTTGGACTTGAGGGTCTTCACGTCGAACAAATGCATGTTCTTCATGTGCGCCTTCAAGCGCTCAGGGCTTTGCCCCGTGTAGCCAATGGTCCAGACGCTCTTGTTGATTTCACGCAAGATGTCCTCGGGCACGGGCTCGTCCATGCCTTTGACTTTTTGCATCTTGTAGTTCTTCACCAGCTCCGCACCAAAGCCCAGCTTTTGCGCAAATTGGTACATGATCATGTGATCGCTGCGGCTGTCCCACAGGGGTTCAATCACCTTTTCGCGCCACTGCAAAGAGCGGTTGGAGGCGGTGCAAGAACCACTGGTTTCAAACTGCGTGGCCGCAGGCAACAGGTAGACGGCGCGGTTCGGGTTCAGGTCGTCGGCCTGGCCGGGCATGGCGGCCATGGCGGCAGTGGCGCTCGGATAAGGGTCCACCACCACCAACAAGTCCAGCTTGTCCATGGCGCGTTTCATGTCCAGACCCCGGGTCTGCGAGTTGGGCGCATGGCCCCAGTAGAAAATGCCGCGCAGATTGCTGTCTTGGTCGATCAGCTCGTTCTTTTCCAACACGCCATCGATCCAGCGCGATACGGTGATGCCGTTCTTGCCCATCATGGCCGGGCTGGCAAAGCGACCTTTGATCCATTCAAAGTCCACGCCCCAGGCCTTGGCAAAGTGTTTCCAAGAGCCCTCAGCCAAACCGTAATAGCCTGGCAAGGAATCGGGGTTGGGGCCGACATCGGTCGCACCTTGGACGTTGTCGTGGCCACGGAAAATATTCGTGCCGCCGCCCGACTTGCCGACGTTGCCCAGCGCCAGCTGCAAAATGCAGGAAGCGCGAACGATGGCGTTGCCAATGGTGTGTTGGGTTTGGCCCATGCACCAGACGACGGTGCCGGGGTTGTTCTCGTGCAGCATCTTGGCGATCTTGAAGACTTGCTCTTCTTTCACGCCGCAAGCCTCTTCGACCTTGTCCGGTGTCCACTTGTCCATGACATCGGCCTTGACCGCGTCCATGCCGTAAACCCGGTCGTTGATGTATTTTTTGTCTTCCCAGCCATTCTTGAAGATGTGATAGAGCACACCAAAGAGGAAAGGAATGTCCGTGCCCGAGCGAATGCGCACGTACTCGTCGGCTTTGGCAGCGGTGCGGGTGAAGCGCGGATCGACCACGATCATCTTGCAGCCGTTTTCTTTGGCGTGCAGCATGTGCAGCATGGACACAGGGTGCGCTTCGGCGGCATTGGAGCCAATGTACAGGGCGACTTTGCTGTTTTGCATGTCGTTGTACGAGTTGGTCATGGCGCCATAACCCCAGGTATTGGCCACACCGGCCACCGTGGTGGAGTGGCAAATGCGGGCTTGGTGGTCGCAGTTGTTGCTGCCCCAGAAACTGACGAATTTGCGCAGCAAATAGGCCTGCTCGTTGTTGTGCTTGGAGGAGCCCACAAAGTACACGCTGTCCGGGCCGCTGGCTTTGCGCAGCTCCAGCATCTTGGCGCTGATCTCTTCCAGCGCCGTGTCCCAGCTGATTTTTTCGTACTTGCCGTTGACCAGCTTCATGGGGTAACGCAAACGGTACTCGCCGTGGCCGTGCTCACGCACCGCAGCGCCTTTGGCGCAATGCGCCCCCAGGTTGATAGGCGAATCGAACACCGGCTCTTGGCGAACCCAGACGCCGTTTTCAACCACCGCATCGACCGCGCAACCCACCGAGCAGTGGGTGCATACCGTGCGTTTGACCTCCACCTTGCCCGCACCCAGCACCGATGCTGCGCTGCCGGCCTGGGCTTTTTTCACCAAGGTCAGCTGTGTGGCCGCCAAGCCCACGCCCACACCCAAACCCGAGCGGCGCAGAAAACTGCGTCGGTCCAGGGTGGGCAGGGCTTGAGACAAGCCGCGGCGCAAACTGTGCACAAAGGAAGATGAAGGGGCAGCCTGGGCGCCGTTTTGCTTTTTGGTCAGCAACATGAAACTCTCCAGATGAGATGAGAGAGGAAATTAGAAAAAGAAGGCGAGATCAGACCAAGGTGGTCTTGTAATAGCGTTTGACATGCTCGCTCTCGCTGTAGCCGCCGCCCCTCAAGGGCTTGGGCAGCGCCGCCACTTCGGGCAGGGCTTGGCGCACCTGAGGCAAGACACTGACCACGGCGGCCACGGCCCCTGCCGTTCCCACACCGGCAAACAGCGTTCTGCGAGACAACTTAGAAACGGGTTCTGACATGGGAATTTCCTTCAACTTAGGAAGTAATGTGCATAAGTGATCTGACTTTAACAAAACCAACAAGCATTCCCCAAGTAATTACCCGTAGGGGGAATGAAATATATTCAGTCCATCAAATCAAAACCTTGGGCCTCGACTCCGACAAAGGCGCCGGTGAACTCGGCCAGGCTGCGGTAAAAGACTGCGCGGGGATGCGCCGCCACGGCCTCGCACAGGGCCGCAGCCCAGGGCTGAAGGTGCGCGGCAAAGAAGGCGCTTTGCTGGGTCAGGTTGGCCACGGCCACATCGTCACCCGCGATCAAATAGCGCATGACCTCGCAGACATAGGCCATGTGGTCTTCGGTTTCGCGCATGGCCTCGTCGCGCCCCAGGCCCAGGGCGGCCAGATCGTCGCGCAGGCGCACCAGCGGTTTTTCGTTCAAAAAGCCGCTCAGGTAATGCGAGCCGAAGAGGTACACCTCGGGCTTACCGACCCCGCCAAACAAGGTGTTGAACTCGTCGGCAATGGCCTGATCGCTCATTTCGCGGGCGCGGGTCACCACCTCACGCCAGCTTGCTTCCAAAAAGGCGCCCGGTGCGGGGGCCTCGGTCACGGCCACACGCAATTGCGCCAGCAGGGCAGGCTCGGGGGTTTGGTAAAACAAGGCCGAGAGCAGGCCGTAAATTTCTGCGCGGGCAGTTTCTTCGTCCAGCGCGGAGCTGCCAGGATCCAGGTTCAATGCAGAGGTCATGTCCGTGTCTTTGTTTTCAAGCAAGGGTTTCAGGGCCGTTTTTTGCCGTCCGGCACGTCGCCAATGCGAGTTTCTTTCGCGTCCGAAAACATGTCAATCACGCGGCAATCGCTGCACATTTTCAAGCGTTCCAGCGCCTCGCCCTGAAACATGCTGTGGCCGGCCAGTTTGCCCAGCATCGCCTCAATCGCTTTGAGCGTGCCAAACGGTTTGTGGCAGCGCACGCAGGCGTAGGGCTGGGATTCGTTGAGCACCACCGCCTGCTTGCGCTCAGGGCTCAGCAGCAAGCGCGGCTCCAGGGTGATGGCATTTTCTGGGCAGGTGCTGACGCACAAGCCGCACTGCACGCAATTTTCCTCAATGAAGCGCAACTGCGGCAGCTGCGGGTTGTCTTGCAAGGCACTGGCCGGGCAGGCGCTGACACAGCTCAGGCACAGGGTGCAGCGGTCTTTGTTGACCACCAGCGAGCCCAGGGGCGAGCCCGTGGCCGGCAAAGCAATCGCTTTTAAAACGGGCGGCGGTGCGGTTTCGCGCAGCGCCGGTGCCCAGGCCATCAGGTGGTCCAAGGCCAGCTCCAGGGTGGCCCGCTTCTCGGGGGCCACGGCAAAGCGTGCGGCCTCGGCCGGGACTTTTTGCCTTGTGCCGCTCAGGGCTTGCAGCGCTGCGTCCAGCCCCAAAGGCGTGGTTTCATGGATGAGTTTGAAATGCGTGCCGGTATAACCCAGCCCGTTCAAAATGCCTTGCGCCACCGTCATTTGCGCTTGCAGGCCTTCGGCGTACTGCGGCGCCTCCTCGGCGGTGAGCAAAACCACCACCTGATTCGCGCCCTGGGCCACGGCGCTGAGCCAGACCTCCAGACCCAGGCTGGCGGTGTGCCACAGCCCCATCGGAATCACGCGGGCCGGCACACCTTGGGCCACGCGCAGTTGCGCGGCGCGGCCGAGTTCCCCGATCAAGGCCTGGCCGGCGCCCTGGCTGTGCAGCATCAGCACCGCCTCTTGGCCGCCTGCGGCGGCATAGGTGCTGAGCAGGGTTTTGATTTTTTGCCCTTGCTCACTGGCTTTGGGGTAGCCATAGGTCAAGGCGCCGCTGGGGCATACGGTGGTGCAGGCACCGCAGCCCACACACAGGTTGGGGTTGACTTTGATCTGCTGGCGCGACTTGTCGCTGCTGATGGCTTCGGCCGAGCAAATGTCGATACAGGCCTTGCAACCCACGGTCTCGTTGCGGCTGTGGGCACAGAGCTTTTGCTTGTAAGCAAAGAATTTGGGTTTTTCAAACTCGCCCACCAGCTCGCGCAAGTCGAGCAGGGTTTTCAGGTCTTTGCCGTCCCAGCGCGCATAGCCTTGCGGCGTGGCGTGTTGGTTGAAGGTGGGCGAAGCCGAGGCGGGCCGCAGGTCCAGCAGCAAGTCAAAGCGCTCGGTGTGGGCCACGGCGTCGCGGCCAAAGTCGATGGCGCCAGCCGATTGACAGACTTTGACGCAAGCGCGGTGCGACTGGCACAGCGACAAGTCCACCTGGTAGTCCAGGCCAATGGCGTTGTCCGGGCAGGCCTCCACACAGGCGTTGCAGCGGGTGCACAGGTCCAGGTTGATGGGGTTGTTGTCATCCCAGCTCACGTCAAAGGCGCCCAGCCAACCCGTCAACCCCGTGATGCGTCCGGCCAACACCGGGTAGCGCCGCGTTTGCGCTCCCCCGGCGCTGCCCGGGCCGTGGGCAAAGATGGACACGTCCAGCACGTCAGCCAGCAAGGCCGCAGCGCGCTCGGCCTCGTCCATGGCGCCCAGAATCAATAACTTGCCCTGGCTTTTGTAGGTCACCACCGGCACCGGATCGGGCTCGGGCAGGTGCGCAGCGGCCAGCAAGGCGGCGATTTTGGGGCTGGCGTTTTTCGCGTCCTGGCTCCAGCCGCCGGTTTCGCGGATGTTGACAAACTTGATGACCGACACCGCGCCTTGGGTTTGCTCGGCCAGCTCAGAAAACAGGCGCTGCTCTTGGGTGCAGGCCACCACCACGTCCTGCCCGCTTTGAATGGCTTTTTGAAACGCCCCCGCCTCGCGCCGGCACAAAGCCGAATGCAGCGTCAGCGGTTCACCTAAAGCGCGGCTCAGGCTCGGGGTCTGCAGGGGTTGGGTTTGGTTGCAATCGCAAATCAGTGTGGTCATGTTCGCTTTGGTGAGCTGCCGATGGGAGGGCTTCAGGCACAGGGGCTTCGGGCGCTAGGTCTGCACAGGTCGTGGTCGCCGCAGGGGCCTCATCGTCCCACAAACCCAAAAATTGGGCACCGACCATTTTGCGCAGCATCTCCGGCGGCAAAGGGTCGGGCGTGTTGTAGTCGCCAATGTAGATATCGAGTCCGTCCATCACATTGAAGTGCGGATCGGTGAACAGTTTTTTCATGGCCGCATTGCGCACCTCACTGGCCACATCCTGCGACATGAAAGGCTGAAAGTCAGAGGCCGGGGTCAGCTGCTGGGCATCCGCCAGGGTCGGTAATTCGCGCTCGGCTGTTGGGGCCGCAGAAGTGGCTGGTGCATTTTTGTCGCCAGTCAAAGCCTGGGCCGACACCACACGCTGGGCGTCTTCGGTCTGCGGCGGGTTCAGTGCGGGTGCGGGTGCGGGTGCGGGGGCCGGCGGCTCGGCCAGCGGGCGACCGGCTTGCGCGTCCCGCTTGCGCTGGGACCAACGGCCCAAAAATCCACCGGCCGCATCGTCGCTCATGCGCCCTCCCCGCCCGCAGAGCCCGCAGGCTTGCGGCTGCGCCGGTCGCCGGTGCTGACCGAGGCGGGTTGCCCAAAACGATCCGTCAAGGCCTGAAAACTTTGCGGACGCTGGCGCTTTTTCACCTCAGGCGTGTAATGCGCCTGGGCAAACTCGCGCACCCAAGCCACGACAGCTTCGGCGGCAGGCACCTGCTCCACGGTTTCTTGTGCGTCCAGCCAGCGGCCGGCGTCGTGGTAACTCAAAGACACGGCCTGGGGCCGGACCATCGCATAACCGTCGACGCCCGGCTCTTCATCCATGCGCCACATGACAAACCAGCACGGTGTGGGCGAATTGACGTTGAGCCAATAGCCCTCACCGTCGTCGGTGAACAGCGCCGCCGCCATGCCTGGAAACAGCCAGCGCTGCTCGTCCTCGGTGCGCAACAGGCAGCGCGGCGCATCGCCAAAGCCTTCTTCATGCGGCACCACATCGGCCAAGACCCAACGCCAGGGCTGCCAGCGGGCCATGGGCCCCTGGATGCGTTCACGCCGCATCAACACCGCCACAGTTTGGGAAGAAACATTCATGCGGCGATGGTAACAACTCTGCCGCAGCCGCAGCACAGCGGCGCCAGGATGCACCTGAAGACCGTAGGCGTAAGCCTTTAGCGCAGCGCCGCCGCTTCAATCTGCACCGCGCAGTACTTGAACTCGGGTATTTTGGCGACCGGGTCCAGCGCGGCGTGGGTCAGCACATTGGCCGCCGCTTCCACATAGGCAAAGGGAATGAACACCGCGCCCAACGGCGTGCCGTCATCTTGGCGCACCTGCAAGTGCACTTGGCCCCGGCGCGAGCGCACCGAAATGCGGTCGCCTGCGGCCAGTCCCAAACGCAGCAAATCGGCGCCGCACAGCGAAGCGGTGGCAGCGGGCTCCAGCGCATCGAGCACCTGGGCGCGGCGCGTCATGCTGCCAGTGTGCCAATGCTCCAGCTGCCGTCCAGTGATCAAGACAAAGGGGTAATCCGCATCCGGCTGCTCGGCCGCCAGCACCAGGTCCACCGGATGCAATTGCACCCGACCGTCCGGCGTGGGGAACTCGGTGCCAAAGACGATCGCTTGGCCGGGGTCGTCGGCGCTCAGGCAAGGGTAGGTGACGCTGGACTCGCGCTGCAGCCGCTCCCAACTGATGCCGCCAATGGCTTGCGCCATGGCCTGGCGCATTTCCTCAAAGACCTCGGCCACGCCGTGATCGGGCCCGGCATAAGCCCACTGCAAGCCCATGCGCGCGGCCAGGTCTTGAATGATGGCCAGATCGGCCCGCGCCTGACCGGGCGGCTGTATGGCTTGCAGGCCCAGTTGCACCATGCGGTCGGTGTTGCTGACGCTGCCGGTTTTCTCAGGCCAGGCGCTGGCGGGCAGCACCACGTCGGCCAGCCAGGCGGTCTCGGTCATGAAAATGTCTTGCACCACCAGGTGCGACAAACTGGCCAGCGCATGGCGCGCATGGTTCAGGTCGGGGTCGCTCATGGCCGGGTTCTCGCCCATGATGTACATGCCGCGCACTTTGTGCGGGTCGCTGTCTGGGGCCAGCGCTTTGTGCATGATCTCCACCACGGTGTAACCCGGCGTGGCGTCCAGTGCTTGGCCCCAAAAATCTTCAAACCAGGCGTGCGCAGCGGTGTCGGTGACGCGCTGGTAGTTGGGGTACATCATCGGGATCAAGCCCGCATCGCTCGCGCCCTGCACATTGTTTTGCCCGCGCAGCGGATGCAATCCGGTGCCGGGGCGGCCGATCTGCCCGGTGAGGCTGGCCAAAGCAATCAGGCAGCGCACGTTGTCGGTGCCGTGCACATGCTGGCTCACGCCCATGCCCCACAAAATCATGGCTGCGGAGCTGGTGGCGTAGGCACGTGCCACTTCGCGGATCGTGGCCGCATCGATGCCGCAGATCGGCGCCATGGCCTCGGGGCTGAAGGCGTGCAAATGCGCTTTGAACTCGGCCACATGGTCGGCGCGTTCGCGCAAAAAGACTTCGTTGCACAGGTTCTCGTACACGATCACATGCAACATGGCATTGAGCAAGGCCACATCGGTGTCGGGCTTGAACTGCAGCGTGCGCCAGGCGTGGCGGCCGATGTCGGTGATGCGCGGATCGGCCAGCACAATGCGTGCGCCGCGCTGAGCGGCGTTTTTCATCCAGGTGGCGGCCACCGGATGGTTGGACGTCGGGTTGGAGCCGATCACCAAAATGAAGTCGGCATGTTCCACATCGCGCACCGGGTTGCTCACCGCGCCCGAGCCCACGCCTTCGAGCAACGCGGCCACGCTGGAGGCGTGACACAGCCGGGTGCAGTGGTCCACGTTGTTGCTGCCAAAGCCGGTGCGCACCAGCTTTTGAAACAGATACGCTTCTTCGTTGCTGCCTTTGGCCGAGCCGAAACCGGCCAAAGACTTGGGACCGAAGCGCTCGCGCAAATCCACCCAGCCGCCGGCGGCCATCTGCAAGGCCTCTTCCCAGGTGGCTTCGCGAAACACATCGCGCCAATCCAAGCCTCGGGCCAGCAAGGCCGGGTCTTTGGGCACACCGGCTTTGCGGATCAGGGGTACGGTCAAACGCTCGGGGCTGTGCACATAGTCAAAACCAAAGCGGCCTTTGACGCACAAGCGGCTGTCGTTGGCCGGGCCGTCGCGCCCTTGCACACTGATTATTTTTTCATCTCGCACGTTGTACGTGATCTGGCAGCCCACGCCGCAAAACGGACACACCGAGTCCACCTGCCGGTCCACCGATTGCGCGCCCATATGGGTCTTGGGCATGAGCGCGCCCGTGGGACAGGCTTGCACACATTCGCCGCACGCCACGCAGCTGCTCTCGCCCATCGCATCATCCAGATCGAACACCACTTGCGTGTGCGAACCTCGAAAGGCCAGTCCGATCACGCCATTGACCTGCACGTCGCGGCAGGCGCGCTCACAGCGGTTGCACTGAATGCAGGCGTCCAAATTCACCGCCATGGCGGGGTGCGACACATCGGCTGGCACGGCTTCGCGGCGCAGTTCGGCCAGCTGCGGGCGCACCTGCACCGCGTGGTGTTCGGCCCACTGGCTGAGTTCACCGTGCGGGGCATCAGCACGGTCATCGAGCCATTTGTAGCCTTGCTCAGGCAGATCGGCCAGCAGCATCTCCAACACCAACTTCTGGCTTTTGACCGCACGCTCGCTGTCGGTCTGCACCTGCATGCCGGGCATGGGGCTGCGGCAGCAACTGGGCGCGAGCACGCGCTCGCCGTCGATCTCGACCACGCAGGCGCGGCAGTTGCCGTCCGGGGTCATGCCCTCTTTGTGGCACAGGTGCGGGATCGCGATACCCAGGTCTTTGGCGATGTTGAAAATGCTTTTGCCGGCCGGCGCTTGCACGCTCTGGCCGTTCAGGGTGAACTCAACTTGGCTCATGACGCCCCCACTTCGTGCGGGAAATACGCCAACACGCAGCGGATCGGATTGGGCGCCGCCTGGCCCAGGCCGCAGATGGACGCGTCGCCCATCACTTGCGCCAAATCTTGCAAAGTGTCCTTGTCCCACAAGGGCTGGGCCATGAGTTGCGCGGCCTTGTCGGTGCCGACGCGGCACGGCGTGCATTGGCCGCAGCTCTCGTGGGCAAAAAATCGCATCACATTCAGGGCCGCTTCGCGGGCGCTGTCGTGCTGGCCCAGCACCACCACCGCCGCCGAGCCGATGAAGCAGCCATGCGGCTGCAGGGTGTCAAAGTCCAGCGGCACATCGGCCAAGCGCGCGGGCAAAATGCCGCCGCTGGCGCCACCGGGCAAGTAGGCGTACAGGCTGTGGCCCTCGGCCATGCCGCCGCAATACTCATCCACCAGTTCGCGCAGCGTGATGCCGGCCGGGGCCAGC
>Ga0075464_10000788_pt1 | contig 14076 bp, 17 predicted proteins | sample DEB19_08_DNA_5_FD_75068 | JGI IMG/M metagenome (GOLD analysis project Ga0075464, IMG submission 75068) | Aqueous microbial communities from the Delaware River and Bay under freshwater to marine salinity gradient to study organic matter... | ecosystem: Environmental > Aquatic > Marine > Coastal ...
TGTAGTTAAGTCCGCCCGTCAGTCTAAGCTCCAACGGCTGTACGCTTGCGTGTTTGGCCCCCCTTCTCATTTACGTCTCCCAAGAAGTCCTGTGGAATAAGCGCGAGGCTGCGGATTGATACCGAATCCGCGCTCCGATTTCAGAAGCCCGAGCATTTCAGAGGGGGCAACGTTTTTCAGCCCTTTCGCCCCCTTCAATAATCCCCCCAGCAGGGCAATCTGCGGCCCGATATAGGCCGCCGTACCCAATGCGGCAAGAATGTCGGGGTCTGTTATTCCAGCCTTCCTCGCCCCCTGCACAACCTTATTACTAGGCCACTGAAACAAGCGGTCTAGCATTTCAAACGGCACGGCCATTTTTTCAGCCGCGATACGTCCCTCTTCCGTGTGTGGCTGGTACGCGAAGTGCGGGGAAATCTTTTGCATCCAATCAACGCCACGTTGCGGATTGATACCGAATCCAGACTCCGCCATTCCGGAGAGTCCCACAATAGGCATACCGCCAAAGCTGGTTCCCATGGACAAAAGCCCCTCACCTACGCCACGCGTAGCCTTACCCACGTCCCTAACGACACGCTCGACAGCATCGGCTGTTTTTTTTGATTCCGGCGATTTACCGAAACCGCTTTGTTCCAACCATTCGGTGAAAAGCTGTTCCTCGTTCATAGCCATCCGTCTCCCTGAACGTGATACGGCGAGTTCGGCAGGTACGCCGAAAGAATCTGGTTCTCCATGTCGATCAGCAATTCGCGGTCGACGCCGATATCCATTTCGTCAATATTTTTCAGTCGAAGCCCGACATATTCCATGATTATGTCGTCAAGTCGTCCGTCCCAAGGGGTAGCAGACGATACGGTATATGTGGACGGGTCAATCTTTGGGTAATACCATAGGGTGATGTCCTGCGCGGTTGATGGTGTGGAGTCAAAGAGAATTTTGTCGTTTGCGTAATCGAGCATGCAGTAACCGAGGGCAGACGCACATTGTTCCTCCTCCCATTCATGTTCTGTTCGCAATTTTATCTGTTGGTGGATATCGTCACGCCACAGGCCAATCCACACGTCAAAATCGGGTGCTACTGTCGAAAGCACTACGAACGCCTGATCTGCGATTGTTTTTATTGATACTTTTTTCTTTGCGAACTGGAGGCCGTTGCGTTGCACAACCCTGTTTGCCCGGCGGATGGCCTTTTTGAAGAGATTTAAAATCTTTGCATCCGTCCACCGCGTCGAGTCATCGTCTGACAGATCAGTGCGTAATTCAAGAATAAGGGATGAAATGATTGCCATGTTTACCTCGCAAATGGACGATATCTATTTTACCTCGGATACATAAAGCGTCCCCGAGGCTGAACCGATAGTGGCAATCTTCTTTCCCGGCCCACCCGTGTTTACATACTGGACCATTCCGGCGGGGAGATAGTGATGATTCGTGGTGGCAGTGAGGGGGGTCGTCCCAACGGTGAAGAAGCAATCTGCTGTGCCGCAAATACGAATCGTGTCACTATCGAATGCCGTTGTGCTGACCGTCGATGCCGTCGAAATCGCCACCGAATGGGTTGTTCCCAATTCGCCTATACCCTGAATCGGATTACCGTATACGTCTCGTTTAAGTTGCATGTCCCCTCCCCCTCTATTTCACGATGATGTTATGCTGTCTTGTGCTGACAAGTCTTTCCACGGTCATGTACTCGGGGTTGTCTCTTAGGAACCGGTACAGGTCTTTCGGGTCGTCCAAATCATACCCATCTTCCGTCGCCTGTAGTTGTGCCACAACCGGAACGCTGGCAATCTTGCGGAACATTCTCTGCTCGGTAAACCCGTTGTTGGAATTCATCTTCTCTACATAGTTTTGTTCCAGGATGGGAATGTTGTTCTGGACAATCTCACCCTTGACAATACATTCGTTGTCGTTGAGGACTTTAACGCCCCTGTTGTCTAAAATCATATTTTCCCCCGTGGTAGAGAAAAAAGGGGGGGGATTGCCCCCCCCCTCATTTGTTACAGTGACTTGTGGCAGTTTTTGATGCGCGCCGATGCCTTCTCCTGTCTGGAGATAAGCGTGTATTCGGTACTCATCTGGATTTTCTGTGACAAGCCTGTTTTGGCGAGTTTTTCCGTTTTAAGCCCCTGCAAGACTCCAAGCTGGAATTTCTCCTTGTCCAAAATGTAGACGGACTCGTAATCCGCGCTGTCGTCCTGTCCTATGAAGCGGCTTGCGTAGACCTTCACAACCCCGAAATCCGACTCGTAAAAATCGACGGAGAGGATGATCTTCTTGTTTTCCGCGTCCATATTGGTCGTGATCTTGCTGTTTCCGTTGAATGCCGAAATTCTCCTTTTCTGGATTGCGCCCGCGAGAACCATTCCAGGATTGCCGCCCTCAACCCAACACGCCTGTAACTGATCGTTAAAAAGTTTTTCCGTCAGCGTTGTTGAGGCGGTTCCAGTAGTATACGTGGCTCCGTTCGTTGTAATCCATCCGGCGAGACCCATCGCCTTACGCGGGTCGGCACTGGTAGAGGTCGTGTTGTTAATCAACCCATACTCCATGTCCCTCGCCAACTCCTTGAGGAATAGAGAGGTCTGATACGCGATCTCGCTCTTGCGGCCAGCCTTGTCCACTGCCTCCAATGTATCGGAAACGGCAAACCACTTCGCGGCGATCTGGGTATAGTTCCCAACCCTCGTCTGTGCGTGGCCATCGGAGAGAACCGCGTCATTGCCTTCTGTCACGGCGCAGTTCGCGGCGGAGGCCAGCGAATCCGTAAGCCACTCGGGATGTTTTGACTTGACACTGATCTTGCCGATGTTGGACATAAAGACCGTGTCGGTTGGTGAGATGTTCGTAATGACATCCGAAAGCTCTTCCCTTAATGCCGTGGTTATACCGGAAGGGTTATATGTTGATGTTGTTCCAGCCATAATATTTTCTCCTATACAAGATGGTCTATCGCCCCCGAGGCAATCAACCAATCGGCCAACGCCAAATTGTCTCCGGAACGCAATGCTTTTGCCTTCATTTTTGACAATTTTTCCGCCCGCGCCTTGTTGTCAAGTTCGGATGGGGCTGGCCCCCCCGTTTCGAGTATCGGCGCTCTGGTTTCCCTCTTCACCGCCTTCGGTTTGGGTGGCTGTTCCTTCGGGGGACTTTCCGCCTTGAGTTTTTTAAAGTGTGCGAATGCCTGTAAATAGGCTTCGGGGTCTTGATCTAATTGCATGAACAACGTCTTCTGTAATGCTGGGGGCTGGCTTGACACCATATCAAGAATCTGTTGCTGAATTTCGTTGTAATCAGGGTCTGCCTGTACCTGCATCCTGACGCGGTCGAGAACTTGTGCGCGTGCAATGGGGGTGACATTCGCGCTTAGCTCTTTCCTAAGCTCCCCCATGATTTCAGCCCTTATCTCGCTCTTCAACTGCGCAACGGGGTCATCAGACGGCTCCTCTTTTCCCTTCAGTTCGGATACGTTGCCCGTGAGGTATGTTGCAATATGCTGTGCAAGTGTAGGGTCTGTCCTGATGCGGTTGACGAGTCCCATGTACGGAGCAATCTCGTCCCGTTCGGCTGCGAGTTGCTGTGTCTTTTGGGTGTAGTCAAAGCCCTTCTGCGCTAATTCCATCAGGTCTTTTCCGCTAACCTCGACTTCCTTTCCCTGCCACTTGATCGTATAGATTTGGGCATCGTCCTCGACCTCGGCGGGTTCTTTCGTGTCTGGCCCTTTGGCTTTTTCGGCCTCCCGTGGTTCTTCCGGTTTAGGGTCTACCTTTCCAGAAGAATTGGGGTCGTCGTCTTCAAGCAAGCCCATGATGCCATCGGCGATGTTGTCCAAATCCCCTTCCATTGGGTCATCTGACCGTGGAAGTTCTATCTCTGTCTCTTTGGTTGTGAATTCCATGAGTCCCTCCAAGGTTGCTCTATTGATTAAGGTGTCCCCGCAATGGAGGATGCACTATTGTTGTTCCTGATTGTGTCAAGGAGTCCGTTGGCAACCACGTTCAGGTGGTTTTTCTTGAGAATATCCAGACACAGCTTTTCGGCCACCGCGACATCCCCGGCGTAAAACTCGCACAATGCCAGATTCTGCGCCGAATCCATGGAGTCGGGAGACAGAACGAATGATTTTGTGGCCCACTTCAACGCCTCTTTCCAATCCCCCTGCTCCGCCCAACAATGACAAAGATTGAGGGGTGCTAACGGGTTTGACGGCTCCAACTTAAGCACTTCAAACCAAAACCCCTTCGCCTCGTCGTACTTCTTCATCGATTGCGCCTGTATCGCAAGCTGTTCGAGGGAGCGAAGATCGGCATTACAGGTCTTCCACTGCTTTTTGAGCAATTCGTAATACTTCTCGTCGTGTTCCCTTTCGTATGTTTCCTCAAGGCGGCCATAATGATGAACAATGACATTCTCGGTTTCGATGATTCCCATGCCGAGGCGATACACAGAGTTTTCAACGACCTCGTGAACGGGAAATTCCCACACTACACGCTTATCGTTGGGAAAGAGTCTGATCTTCGTAGAGGGGAACCATGCATATCCCTGCTCCTGCTCGTATTCGCCCTTGTTGTATGTGAGGTTCGCAAAGAAACAATTCTTCGTGTAATTCCTGGTGCATATGCGATAGCAGTAAAACGGCCTCAAATTTTCCTTGATCGTGTCGAGACCAGTCAGTATTTCATCCGCATCGATGCTTAGAATCCACGCCTTCGTTGCCTTGGAATTTGCGAAGTTTCGGGCGACCGAGAAATCGTCGGGCCAGTCAAGATGATAAATCTTCACGTTCCCATATTGCCGCGCTATATCAACCGTACCGTCGGTTGACCCCGTATCCACGACAACAACCTCGTCGACCTGTGGGCTTATGCTATCAAGACACTGTTTGATATACTGTGCCTCATTCCTGACAATCATACATGCGGAGATCGATCTGTCCGCTAGCCCCGCCCACTTCGCATCAAACTTCCGTTGATTTGTTTCGAGAAGCTCCTTGTAATTAATGCCGCGCATCGATTGGGAGCCGTGATGATGGACAAAGACATCGGAGCAGATCACATTGCGAAATCCGGCAAGACACGCACGGAGGCAAAAATCATCATCTTCAAAACTGCCGGGGCTAAACAATTCGTCAAGCACGCCTATCTTATTGATTACATTTCGTTTAATGAGGGCGCAAAAAAGTACGATGCGCCAGTATGGATAATATGCACCCCGAAACGATTTACGGAAATTCTCGGCAAACAGTTGATACTTAAACAACGTATCATACCCTTCGGAAACGTCTGTAACGAGTTGCGGCCCTGAAACGAAATTCGATCTTGGCCCCACGATGCCGATATCGGGAGAGGATTCGGCGCAATCGATGAGTCCCCTCAACCACTCCTTGCTAACAACCGCATCGTTGTTCAGCAACACGATGTAGTCACCCGTGGCGGCCCTGATACCCTGATTGCACGCAATGGGGAAGCCCATGTTGCGCTCGTTGCGGATGCCCGTGTAATTCGGATTTTTCTGGAGTTGTTCCAGAATCCACTCATGGGTTCCATCCGTACTGCCGTTGTCGACAAAGATCACCTCGTGTTCTTCCGGCGTAAACGCCTGTACGCTCTCGATGCATTGCTGTGTAAACTCCAGTTGATCGAAGCATACAATGATAATGCTCGTTTTCATGCTTCACCCCTATTAAATTGGATTGTGGAGAATGTTTAGTGCTGGATTGTTTTAATGATTCTTGCCGGATTGCCGACTACTACTGAATAATCGGGAATGATGGTCTTGACTAGCACCGTATTTGCACCGACAACGCAATGCTTCCCGATTGATGCCCCCAAGATAACGGCGTTTGCGCCAATCCACGAATCGTCCCCGATTTGCACCGTTACATCTGTGTCGGTAATACCCTGATACATGATGGGGATGTCGGGGTTGTGGTATTCGTGGCCCGTATCCGTTATGTACACGTTTATCCCGATGAGGACGTGCTTGCCAATCGCAATGATGTTGGCCGCCGATATGGTGGTTCTCCTGCCTATGTTCGTTCCTTCGCCTATGAAGATCATCGGCCCGTGGTGGGGATTGTCATAGGCGATGTCAATCCAGCAATCTTGTTGGATAACAACCCCATCCTCGATCTCCAAACGCGGTACGCCGCGCACATCGCATGACGGGTGTATATAGCATTTACGGGATATCATAAGTACCACAGGGTCGGCATGGGAACGACGAAACTCCCGATGCGGTCGTGTAACACCCGCTCCTTCTCCTTGATTTCCCCGGCGTAGTTCCATGCCAGAATCATCAGATGGTCGGGTGTATCCGTAAGTAGCTTCTCTGGCGGGAAGATTTCGATATGACTGCCGGGGGTGAAACACCCCTGCTTTTCGGGCGTCGTGTCCACGATATAATCAAGGTGGATTCCAGTGTAGTTCAAGAGCGTGTTGCCCTTCGCAGGAGCGCCATACCCGACAACGCTGGCCCCGCACCGCTTGGCCTCGTCACTGAAATGGACAAGTTGCTTCTTGGTATCCTCGACGCGCCCCGCGAAATCACGGTACGTGTCCTCCCGATGCAGATACCATGACATTTCCATCCGGAGTTGCCGGGAGGGGCCATCCGTGACTGGATAAACGCCCGGTCGGGCCGCATACACCCGCATTACCTCCCCGTGTATCGGATATGTCTCAAGGTCGAACACTTCCAGACCGAATTCCTCAAGTAGTCGTTTAAGTGCCTTCAACGTATGATAGTAAACATGCTCATGGTAAATCTGGTCCCATCCGCTCTGTGAAAACAGGTTGGCAAAACTGTGTACCTCGAAAACAAACACACCGTCAGGGGCCAGCATTGTCTCGACACCCAAGACGGCATCCCTGATGTCGGGAATGTGCGCCATGACATTATTGGCGATAACGAGTTTCGCGCTTTTGCTTGCGAGGATTCTTGCAATGTGGGAATCGAAGAATCCCTTGTGTGTCGGGATGCCCTTGGCCAGCGACATCTTGACGGCGTTTACCGATGGGTCGATGTTTAAAACCCTCTGGCCCTTCGGAAACGCCTCCAGCAACGACCCGTCATTCCCGCCGATCTCCACCACCAAATCGTTCGACGACTCGATGAAACGTTGCGCCAGGCTCTCGGCCATCCGATGAAAATGCTGAACCAGTGGGCCGGAGGCGGACGTGAAATACCGATAATCGGTGAAAATGTCCCTTGGGTCAAGCACCGCGCCAAGTTGTACCGCCGTGCAGTCCCTACAGAACATGACTTCCAACGGATACACCGGCTCCGGTTTGCCAAGATCGGCCTTGGTCAAAAAAGCATTCGATGGGGGCATACTCCCCAAGTCCAAGATACGCATAATGTCCTTGCTGTGGCATAGGCCGCAGTGGTCTCTGTGTGTTAACATCATATCTCCTTTGCTTCCTTGGATTTCCAAATCTTCCTGGAACGTGTTTTCTTGCGTGCGGCCCGCAGGATAACCATAAGTTCCTTGACGCGCTTTTCGAGCAATTCCGTTTTTTCCTTGAGTTCCAGAATCTGTCTATCCTTTTGCACCAGAGAGTTTTCGTGGCTCGCTATGATTCTTTGCAGCCGCCGCTCTTTATCCCTAAAATCCCGTTGGATGGGGGTTCCCGCAATCTCTATCATAGGATGGGACTCTTTTCTTCCTCGCCCTCCAGCTTTTTCAATGCATCCTGCGCCATGAGGATGTCACCGGACACGGCATCCAATATTTCGGGAATGATTTCCATCTGCGCCTTCAAGATGACGAATATATCCTTGTCGTTCGTGGTGAGGCCGTACATCTGTTGCATCAGTTCCATCTTTATCCGTTCGAGAAGTTGCCTGAAATACGGGTTTTCCTTGAGATATTCAAGGAACTGTTCCGCCTGCCTGCCGATTTCCACGAGTTGTTGTAACTCGTCATTCGTCATCTGCGTATCCCTCCTATTATTGGCCGTCCCATCTGTCCGAACATCGGGGATTGCGCCGGGGAGACGGACACGGGCGGCTGTGGCTGTCTGGCGGAGGCAAGCCCCTGCATGAGCTTCACCGCGTCCGCCGGTCTTTCTCCACTCATCGCCTCTGCTGGCATGTTTCCGCGTCTCGGGTCTGGTTGAATCTCGAAATGCTGGAGAATTTGCGCCTGCTCCATTGGGGTTAGGTACGGGAACAGCTTGTCAAGCTGTACATACTGGCGGAGGTCGGTCGGTTCCTTCGGCGCGCGCTTCGCCATTTCCGCATTTTCCTGCATTTCATCTTCCGAGAACATCATTTCGTCGATCTTGATGCCGAGCAGTTTGTACTTCTTGCGTTGCGCTCTCTGGACGTGTACAGGACTCATTATCCCCATCCGTATCCCGGCCTGTGTTGCGAACTGTATAAAGAGGTCTAGCTGGTTTGCCATCGCGTTCTTTTCGGCAATGGACACACCGATGTCTATCTCAATCTCGTGCTGGCCATCCAAGTCTTCCGGATTCACCGTTATCTTGGTTCCGAGAAGTCGCATTGTGTTGTGCGGGGGCCATTTCTGGTTAATGAAGATGAAGTCGCGGATAAGCCCCTTTATCGCCCCGTTACCCAAAACCCGGGCGACAAGGCGCATCGGTTTTGCTGATGCGGACATGATTGCGTCAATCCCGGTCGCGGTCTTGTTCAAGGAACTCGCATCCATGCCCTGATTGTAGCGGGTGATTCCGGTCTTTTCCTCGTTCTCGCTCTTTATCAACTCATAGGCTTTCAGCACGAACTGTGACGGGGGCGATGTTTTAACCTCACCCAACTTGCTAGGGTCGCCCTTGATCGCCGCGTATGGTTTGCGTGACTGCAACATGACAAACATGTTGTGGTCTGACGTGACAGGGTTCTTGTAGCAATCGAACGCGGCGGAATCCTGTATCAGCCGGAGGAGGTTCGTCGCAATCTTCTGGTCGTTGTCGAGGATTGCGGGGTTTGCGATGCCCGTCACTTTGTGCGGTTCTGGGGATATCCTCCCAATGCGGAAGCACGGCCTCTTATACGGGTTTTCCACAATCCGGCACACCACCTGATCGTTCACCACGTCAATGATTACAGGCTCTTGCAACCCGTCGCCGTCTATGTCGAGGTTGAAATAGCACTCCTTTATCTCCACCTGCCTGCCAAGGATATTATCTTCGAGGTTCGACGGCTCTTTCGTGTCTGTTTCGCTTATACTGTCGGCGTTAAAAAGGATTTCGGTTTTGTCCGGCGAGTCAGGCGAGACGGTGTCGAGCAAGTCCCTGACCTTCTCGAACGTTCCCGGCCTGTAAATTCCCGCCTTTTCCCTTTTCCGCACATCGTTGAGGGTCCTACGAACGACATGACACACCAAACGTCCCTCGATTCCCCCCCAATCATTGATTTTGCAATCAGGAGAATAGTAAAATTCCCAATTCGGGACGACCTCGAAATGCGGCCCTGCGAAATTCATCACTTTGCGGACGATTTTCACATTTTGATACTCAAATCCCCCATCCTCAAGCTCAACTTCATCGTATTTCGTGACCGTGACATTCTCATCTTGTGCTAGGCGGGCAAGTTCCTCAACGGAAAGACGCTCGAATTTCTCGTTTTCCAGATCGAACTCTTCCTTGTAGTACACCTTGAAAACGGAATAGTGATATAGATTGGCATTGAAGAGGAAATCGTAAAACTTCGCAAACCCATCCTGCTGATTGAACATCTGCGTATAGATCAATCTCTGGAATTTTGCCGCCCGTTCTTCATCCTCCCCTTTCAGGAGGAAGAATTCCTCGTTGAAAATCTCCATCAGGTTCGCCATCGACCATTTGTGATTGCAAAAAACAGTAGGGGCAACGGTTTGTGCGAACCCCTCCCGCTCATTGCCATATAGTGCCATGCGGAAAAGTTTGTAATATTCCTCTCTCTGCGTGGCCAACTCGCCCTGGATGCTCTTCGCCTTCTCCATATCTCCATGAAGCAGACCAACAATCTCGTCATCCGTCCACTTCTTGATATCGTCTCCCACATTTCCCCCTATAGCATTACGTTTGGTTGCGCCGAAGCATCGTATGCAACTGGCGGATACCATTGCGTATCGATGAGGGCAAGCCTGTAAAGACACTCGGTAAAATCGTCATCAACCTTAACAGCCGTCGGCCTAAGCGAATCAGGGTCATACATAAGGTCTTCTGTCTGTCGAATCGTCTGGACGCAATTCTCGCAAAAGTACAACCCCGGCATTTCGTTCTCTGTCCACAGAAGATTGTTAACAAGAGCGATACCGTTGTCCTTGTCCTTGCTTGCAACATCAAGCGTAAGGCCATGAGAACCCAACACTTCGGCGACAATCTCGTAAACGGTGTTGTCGTTATTCCTATCCCCCTTGGCCAACGGGTCAATTTGGACAATCCCCACGCGTAACTTTTTCTCCTGCACGTACCGCACAATCTCCTCGGCAATGAACTTCGGGTTGCCATGGGAATGTATCTCATTGATAACGTATTTGAAGTTGTTTCTGGCTGTCGCCATGAACACCACGGCCCACGGTTTCGACGGATGAAAGTCGATGCTGATGTCAACAATCCAGTCAAGGGGTATCTTGAAAGGCTCCTTGACATGCTTCTCCCTGTCGAACCTCGGGAACACAAGGGTTGACATGTAGCTCGGCTTCCCATGGAGGCGCGCCAAGCGTTCCTCGGGCTTTAGCGTCTTGGCGAACTGGTCGATTCCGGCCTGCGTGAGTCCGTATCCGAGGTTGTCGTATATCTCCCCCGTGACGTTGCAAACGGACATGTCGGGCTTCCCGTTCTCGTCACGAGCTTTGATAACCTCCCTGTGTATCCACGCCTCCTTTATCAGCGTAGCACCGAAAAGTTCGCGGCCCTCCCGGTCGATCAATCCTCTGGCGCAGGCAACACGGATGTCACGTCTCGGCGGCTCGTCATACAGCACGAGATCGCCGTCCCAACCCTCGAACATGTCAGATTCCTGCGAATTGGACATAATCTCGATAGTGCTTCCGGTCAGCACGTCAATCCAGACGGACTCCACCCCCTGATTGTTCTTGCTCGTTTTCAGGGGACGATTCTTGGGCCACCACCTCTTTAACGCCGGGATTACGACCGCCTTGATGTGTGACTCCCATCCCTGCCCCACCAACCGCACCTTGCGGGGCTTCTTGTGGATGAAACTTATTTTCGTTCCGTCCCAAAGCCACTGCCCGGCAAGGACGCATATCCCGATGATGGTGAGAATCGTCGTCTTCCCCATGCGGTTCCCGCCAGTGAACGTGAACACCTTCTTATTGTTGTCGAGCCAGCCATCCAGCAACTGTTTCTGCTTGGGATTGGGAGGCGTGAATATCCTCGTCTCAACCGCCGTTTCCAGAATCTTCTCGTTCTCCGAAGGCTCACGGAACGCATAGATGGGGTTTTCAGCATAAAAGTCCCGTGTGGCCACAGCGACTTGTGCATATTCCCTTTCGAGACCTTCCATCATTTACACTTTTTCTTTCCGGCCTTCTTTGGCGCAACGGGCTTCGCTTTAGCCTTGGGTTTCTTCTTCCCCTTTTCCCTTCTCATCCAATACTCCCTAAAGATCGTATTCTCGTCCCGGCGGATACATGCATGGGTTTCCTCCTCGATCTGCGGAGGCGTTGTAAACCGTTCCTTCGCAAGACACGTCAGCATTCCGTAGAAAAGCTCCCTCGCCTCGTGAAACGCCACCCGGCACACTTCTTCCTCCGACGGCTCATACCCCCAATACAGGGCGAACGATACCGTGGCAACCCGCCCCGTGTACCCCATCAGCACTTCCGCCCGGCACTCATCCAGGGGCTTATGCTCGAAGTAAAGCTCCCAATCCTTCAAGCCCCAATATTCAACCCACCTTTTAAATTCGGCAACAAAAAGCCCAAACATGGACTTGTCAGACTGAAACACCTCGGGAAGTCCCTCGCTCATATCTCCTCACTTCGTTTTTGCACCACGGGCAACGCTCTATGAAGGACTCCGCTATCCATCCGCAACAATCACAGACGTACCTATAGTCGTGCCACACTATCTCGGAATAACGATCAACGAACTCGCGGGAATGGGACTTCTGTGCAGGGCAATAGAGATTACTCATCGTCACTTCACCATCGTCTTCCAACCGTTGGCCACCAGATAATCGACGGCCCCCCACAGCATGATTCCAATGTTTGGCCTAAGATATATCTTCTTGTCCTCGGCGGCGATATTGTTCCTTCTCAAGATTTCCAACGCCTCGTTAACATCACGATATCTGTTCTTCCGCATGTAAACCCCTTTTATAATTTCGCCAAGATGTAGAGGAATAAAAATAACCCCCCAACCCCGTCTACCCCCCTGGGTACGCTCCAAGTTCAGATAATAGATATTATGTAAACTTATGTATCTAATGATATCAAGCACTTACAGAATATACCTTATCGATTATCAGCATTGTTATGATACTATGATATGATATACTTACTTGCTATGTATCAACATCTTGCACATGAAGTAAACCAGCTTTTCGCATCCGGTCTGTGACCTCGTTAAGCGTAGCTGTGATCGATCGAACCTCCACGATACTCGTTGACTCACCCCTAATGTTGCGGATTTTATCTTCTAATATCCCGGCACTTATAATGATATCTTTTCCTTGCATTGTTTTGATTTTATCGGGAGTCAAATTATTTAATAATTCCCTCTGTTTATACTCTAACACTACATCCTTGTTATCTCGATACAATTCAAGCCCTTCGAGATCAACTTTGGCCAATCTCTGTACCACGTTAGAATGAGTGCAGCCTAGTAATTTAGCAATTTCGTAGGTTGACATACCTCTTTTACGCAATGCTATGATTTTTTCTAACGAGATATGTTTGGGGCCGCGCTTGGATTCGCGGGCCCCCTGGATAGTATTGCTAACATTGCTTAACGGTGTTTCTGAAATTTTCTCGTCCATCCATAAACCTCACCCCGGCCTGAATAGCACAGGATAATTTAATCTAAGTACAATACATAGTACTGCCAGACCAGCTTAAAAGCTAAACTACAGCTTTGGGCGATTGGTCTGATTTTGTTCGTTATTCCCCTTAGTGGGACGATCGAGGCTTCGGGGTCATCGGTGCATCGTCAAAGCCCTATGTATTTTTCAGCGTTACTATGTTTTTTTTAGAGGGAAAATAATTTCTTCCCTCTATATACGTATAAAAGTCGAGCTTTTTAACATATTGTCAATAATATTAATATGATATGAGTCCCAAGGCATGTTTTTATGCTCAATTAACGCTTGACATTATATTAAACTATGCTATAATTATAATATGAGATACACAATACACCACCCCAAAGGAGGTCATAATGAGCGAATGGACAGGATATGCCGGACGTAGGATGGAAGAGATGCAGAGGTATGAGCGCATCTCAAACGCCCCGAAGCGCATAAGGGGCGAGGCGTTCGGGGGTGTGGAGATCGTAAACCACTCCCGCCAGATCGAGTTGGCCACGTGCCAGTCATGCGGGTCTCTGGTTCGCGAGACCCTCACCGAGTTCGAGGACCAGAGGGTCTGTCAGTCCTGCCTAGAGGGATTGGCAGAGTCTACGGCGATGTACGCCGAGGGGCAGTGGGAGTTACTGTCTTGCTATGGTGTATGCGCGACATATGCCACCGAGGCAGAGGCCCAAGAGGCGGTAGCATACGCTGCCAGTCGGGGTGTGGCTAGGACGTATAGGAGGAGGGAGTCATGACATTGCGACAGGTGTATTTAACCAACACGTTTTCCCCGGCCATGTTGTCTGCCGGGGCGGGTGCCACCGTGCAGGAGATATCCCTTGCACAGGCCCGGCAGGAATTGTCTCGTGGGTATATCTCTGCCGTATCCCACGAGGTAACGGCCTCTGTTCTCTCCGTGTTGCTGGGAGAGCCGGTGCAGTTTAACCGGGTCAACCTCACGTTTACGGTGGTTGAGGGTGAGTCAGCAAAAATCAGTGAAATTCGCATCGTGGGCAACAAAGCCTTTGATGAGTCGAAGTTGCGTAGTTTGTTTGACCTGGACACGGGCGGCTGGTTGAGCTGGTACACCAA
>Ga0075464_10000789_pt1 | contig 14069 bp, 12 predicted proteins | sample DEB19_08_DNA_5_FD_75068 | JGI IMG/M metagenome (GOLD analysis project Ga0075464, IMG submission 75068) | Aqueous microbial communities from the Delaware River and Bay under freshwater to marine salinity gradient to study organic matter... | ecosystem: Environmental > Aquatic > Marine > Coastal ...
CATTGGCGAACTGGTACCTATTGCCGACATGCGTGCTGCAGTAGCTGATGTAGTCACCGCCTTTCGGCAAACGCTAGAGCAGTTGCCGCACCGGACAGGACCGGAGCTGATTGGTAAAGATCTCGATGGCATACGTGCCACGCTAAAACAGGACATTCGCGCTGCACTTTCCGACATGGAGCGCGAATTTACAAAGCGGTTGTCTGAGCAATCTGGAGAGTGAAATGCGTTCAATAAATTACGTTCGCTACATTCAATCAAAAGAATGGCAAGAATTCCGCAGAAAGGCGATCGTAAACGCTGGGTTGAAATGCCAACGCTGCGGACGAGCAAATACAGTGCTTCAAGTTCACCATTTGCATTACAACACGCTACAGAAAGAATCATTTACAGACGTGTTGGTACTCTGTATTCCGTGCCACGAAATAGAAGATAAAAATAGAGAGCATAGCGATGGATTGGAAACCTTTGCCTCTAAGAAATACGGAAACGATTGGTTTATTTCAAGCGATCGGTACGACGAAGTAGAACAAAAATTCAATAATTGGCTAGAAAAAAAAGAGCGTGAGGAACATGGTTACTAACCATAAAATCCAAATTACCGCCAAATCTCTGACGCTTTCAGAGTCGCGCCGGGCAATTCGCCCGAAGCTGCCATTGACCGTTTCGGAGTGGGCAGACGCTAATCGCGTCCTCTCCGGAGAGGGTAGCGCAGAGGCCGGTTCATGGAAAACGTCACGCACGCCCTACCTACGCGAGATCATGGATGCGCTCTCCGAAGAGTCTCCAGTTCGCAAAGTGGTGCTTATGAAATCGTCGCAGGTTGGCGGTACCGAGGCTGGCAGTAATTGGCTGGGGTACATCATTGCGTACGCAAAGGGGCCGGTAGCTGTTGTTATGCCCACCGAGAAATCGTTGCAGGATTGGATGAGTCAGAAGTTTGACCCCATGGCAAAAGACACCCCAGCCCTGGCTGAAGTGATGGCAACCCGCAGCAACCGGGCTGGCGATAACTCGGCATTTCGTAAGCGCTTCATCGGCGGTATTTTCTACGCAAAGACGGCTGGCTCTACATCTGAGCTGAAATCCACCTCACTGCGTTATGCGATTGCAGATGAAGTAGACGAATACGATTGGTCGACGCTGCAGGGTGACCCGCTTGGTCTACTGGAAGTGCGTCTGACCACCTTCCATGATCGCAAGCTGTTTGTACCGAGCACACCGACCATGAAGGACGCAAGCCGGATTGAGGAGCAGTTCCTCCTGGGCGACCAACGGCACTACATGCTGCCGTGTCCTCATTGCGATGAAAAGCAGCACCTGAAATGGCCGAATCTGCGCTGGAAAAAGGAAGGCCGCGTTTGCTCGTCTGCCTGGTATGTCTGTGAGCATTGCGGTGGCGAGATCAGCGAACACAACAAATCGAGCATGATGGCCGCAGGTCGATGGGTGGCGCACAACCCAGAGGGGCTTTGGCGTTCGTATCACATCAATGCGCTTTATTCGCCTATTGGCCTCGGCCTATCGTGGGCAGAGCTGGCAGACGAGTGGATTGAGGCGCAGGAAGACCCGTCCAAACTGATGCGCTTTGTTAATACGCGCCTTGGTGAATCCTGGGCAGATCGGTCGCACGATCTGAAACCAAACACCCTCATGGCGCGTGCCGAGCCTTATGCACTGCGCAGCATCCCAATGGGTTGCCTGGTGCTCACCGCCGGGGTAGATACGCAAGATGATCGCCTAGAGATCCAGATCGTCGGGCATGGCCGAGACAATCGGGAGTGGACCATCGATTATCACGTTATTCATGGAAACCCTGCAGAAAGCCATATTTGGGATGCGCTGGCAGACTACCTATCGGCAGATTTCACCAATGCCTATGGCCGTTCGATGCGCATCGAAGCTACTGCCATCGATACAGGTGGCCACCATACTCACGCGGTCTATGCTTTTGTGCGCAGCCAGCGCGCCCGTCGAGTCATTGCAATCAAAGGTGCCAGTCAGTCTGGTCGTACTATTCTTGGCAAGCCGAGCCACCAAGACGTTAACTGGAAGGGGCAAACAATCAAGAAAGGCGTTGCGCTGTATACGGTGGGTACTGATACAGCAAAACACCTGATCTACGCCCGGCTTAATGGTGACGCCGACAAAGACCCGGCAGAGCGAAAGATGAACTTCTCTACCGAGCTGGAGCCCCCGTATTTTGACGGGCTGGTATCCGAAACGTACAACCCACGCAAAAACCGGTGGGAGATCAAAAAAGGCAAGCGCAACGAGCCGCTGGATACCCGCGTCTATGCTATTGCCGCCAGCCACCACCCGGAACTGTATCTACACAAGTGGCGCCAATCAGACTGGACAAAACGCGCCGCCATGATTGAGCCTGAAGCCAAGCAAGAAGGAGGCCAGGTGCCGGTAAAAAATGAAGACATGCCGTCCGTCAAATCCAGCATCCAAACCAAACCAATACGCCGCTCCGGCGGCTTTGCCAGCAACTGGTAGCGAGGAACTATGCAGACATCCAACGTCGAGGTGCTCTTATCAGCCTGGGGCAAATGGGCGGTTCGTATTGAAAGTCGGGCAATTGGTTTTTCCAGCACATCACCCATGTTCCGCGAAGCACGATTCGGAAAAGGATTTGGCGCTTCAGAACCGGTTGGTATTACAGACGACGATATGCAGGCCGTAGACAAAGCCGTTCAGACGCTGCCCGTTATTTTTCGGGCAACGCTCAACGAATTTTACAAAAGGCCGTGTTCCGTACGCGACCTAAGCGTCAAACTCGGGTGCAGCCACCGAACAGCCAGCCAGTATTTGAACGAAGCACGCAGAAAAGTCTGGCTGGCACTGGCATCAGATGACTGATTAAGGGGGGCATTTGCCCGTCAAACCCGCTTGTATATTGGCCTGCAGCGATTTATTCACGAAAAACTGATTTTTTTTGACAACTTGCAGGCAAGTATCCAAAATCCGACCTAATTCGATAGATTGCGGTTGTTGTCACTAGACAGCAATAGAACAATACCCGGACTGTTCACAGCCGGGTTTTTTTATGGGCAGGGCGCCAGATTATGCAGTTGATCGTCAAAGACAACTTGCGTGATGTGTTGCGCTCAATGGATAAGATCCGATTAGATCAAGTGCCGTTTGCCACAGCAAAGGCGCTGACCAAAACTGCCGAGGAAGTAAAAACCGCTGTTGTCGCAGAGATGGAAAAGGTCTTTGATCAGCCAACCAAGTGGACGCTGAATAGCCTGTACATCAAACCGGCCAACAAGCGAACACTGGCAGCGCGGGTTTGGATTAAAAACTTTGCAGCTAAAGGGCCGTCGCCAGAAGACTGGCTGTTGCCAGAAGTTCAAGGCGGGGCACGCAAACTAAAGCGATTTGAGCGCGCACTGCAAATACGCGGCTTAATGCCGCAGGGAACGATTCTTGCGCCAACGAAACACGTCGATTTAGATGCCAGTGGCAATGTCAGCGGCGGTCAAGTTGTGAGAATTCTGTCTTATCTCAAGGCGTTTGGCGAGCAGGGCTATCGCGCAAACATGACCAATGAGCGTCGGCAGAAGTTTCAAAAGAAGCAGGGCTACGGCTATTTTGCCGGTGCACCTAATGGGCAGCCTCCCGGCATATGGAAACGAATCAATTTTTCAAAAGGAACGGCAGTTGTTCCGATTTTCTTGTTTGTACCGATGCCGCAATACAAGCCACGGCTCGACTTTTTCGGCATTGGCGAGCGCGTTTACAGCAACCGATTTAAAGACCACTTTCGGCAAGCGCTGACTGAGGCCATGAGGACTGCAAAATGATGAACATTCCCGAAAGCTTTCGGGCTGGTGATACCTGCCAATGGATCGATCAGCCGATCACCATCAACGGCACCACCTATGGCAGCAGCGTTTATACCTTGTCATACATCATTGCCGGTCCCGTAGCGCCCATTACGCTTGTTGCTGCGCCTAGTGGCGATGGCTGGCAAACAACCATCAGTCTTTCAGACGCCGAAAACTTTACTGCTGGCAGTTATGCCTGGCAGGCCGTGCTAACTAGCGCAGCCGTGCGCATCACGGTGGCATCAGGCCGTCTTGCTGTCGAAGCCAACCTAGCTGACGCCATTGCCGGATATGACCCGCGCAGCATCGCCGAAAAAGCATTGGCCGAAGCCGAAGCAGCCCTGGCGCAGTATCACGCCACCGGCGGCAAAGTGAAAGAGTACGTCATTGGCCAGCGATCCATGAAGTTTGCCGACTCCACGCAGATCCTGCAGGAGATCAGCTACTGGCGCACTGAAGTCGCTAAAGAGCGCAACAAAGCCAGAATTGCCGCCGGTCTGGGTGGTGGCAATACTTTGGGAGTCATGTTCCGATGAGCAATTGGCACAATCTTGCGCCGGAGACTATGCCCGGCACATCAGCCGTGCGCAGCCAACCTGTGCGCCAAAATACCGTACAAACCATGAGCCGAGGCACGCGTTCGTTTGATGCGGCGCGGGTAGATCGTCTGACCGCACAATGGCTGGCCACCTCAAACTCTATTGACCAGGAACTGCGCTTTGATCTGGATCGCCTGCGTCAGCGCAGTCGCCAGCAAGCCAACAGCAACGATTATGTGCGCAAGTTCCTATCGATGGTTTCACGTAACGTCATAGGACCCACAGGATTTACGCTGATGTGCCGGTCAATTGATGCACCGGGGAAACCCGATGGTCTGGCTAATAACGCCATTGAGTCGCACTTTGCACGCTGGGCACGTAAGGGCGTCTGTGACATCAGCGGCCGCATGAGCTTTGCTGACTTGCAGCGCGCCATCATCAAGGCTGTCGCGCGGGACGGCGAGGCTTTGGTACTGCGAATCCGTGGTAATGGCGCCATGAATAACTATGGCTACGCCCTGCAGCTACTCGACATTGCTCGTCTAGACACTCAGATGAATATGACGACGCTACGCAACGGCAACAGCATTGTCATGGGCGTTGAAATGAACCCGGCACAGCGCCCGGTTGCGTACTGGCTCTTTGAAAATAACCCAGGTGGCCCACAGGGCGGGTCACAGCATCGTCGGATTCCAGCCGAAGACGTCTTTCATATCTACACCATGGATCGCCCCGAGCAGACGCGCGGCTTCCCGTGGCTGCATACTGCCTTGCTGCGACTTCATAACCTCAAGGGTTACGAAGAGGCTGCCGTCATTGCCGCACGCGTTGGCGCCAGCAAGATGGGGTTTTTCACAACTCCGGATGGCGACCCGTCTGCATTGGCCGGTGGCACCGATGGCAATGGCCATTACGTGACCGAAGCCTCGCCGGGCACCTTTGACGTCCTGCCCGTTGGCGTTGAATTCCAGTCATATAACCCGGACTACCCGCATCAGCAGTACGGCGAATTCGTCAAAGCGGCTCTGCGTGGCATCAGCTCCGGTCTGGATGTCTCATACAACTCGCTGGCTAACGACCTGGAAGGCGTCAGCTACTCGTCTATCCGTTCTGGCGTGCTGGAAGAGCGCGATCAGTGGATGACCCTACAAGGCTGGTTTATCGAAGCATTCCTGATTCCGGTTTATGAAGACTGGCTGCAAACCGCCTTGATCAATGGTGCCATCACCCAGATTAACGGCTCGGCATTGCCGTTAACCAAGATCGACAAGTTTCTGGCCCACGTCTGGCAGGGCCGTCGCTGGCAATGGGTCGACCCGCTCAAAGACATTGAAGCGGCGCGCCTATCGATCCAGACGGGCGTTGCCAGCCCACAAATGATCGCCGCACAGCTTGGCGTCGATGTCGAAGACATGCTCGACGACATCGCAAGGTTTGAGCAGTACGTACAGCAAGCCGGTGTCAGCACCGTCAATTTCAACAACCAGCCGATGGCAGCACCGGCAGACACAACCGCATAGGAGTTTCGTATGTCATCGAAACACATCAAACCGGGCAGCAAAATCGAACGGGCGCTCATTGTTGAACGGGCGCTCATCGATGTTGAAGCCCGTACCGTCGAACTGGCGTTTGCCAGTGAGACACCTTATGAACGGTACTGGGGCATAGAGATTCTTGATTGTGCCCAGACCTCCATCCGACTTGGCCGGTTAACTACCGGCGGCCCGCTGCTCATGGATCACGACAGCCGGGATCACGTAGGTGTTATCGAATCCGTCCAGATTGGTGCCGACAGGGTATGTCGCGCCATCGTGCGTTTTGGGAAAAGCGCCAGGGCAGAAGAGGTATTTCAAGACGTGCAAGACGGTATCCGACGCAATGTCAGCGTCGGCTACATGATCCATGAAGCCACCCTGGTTGAAACGCGCGAAGGCAAGGAAACCTACCGCGTTACCGACTGGGAGCCGTTTGAAATCTCCATGGTCTCCGTACCTGCCGATGCCAGCGTAGGCGTTGGTCGGGCGGCCGAACAGGAGCAAAGCATTGAATTTGTCGAACAGCCCGATCTTGAAGAAGACAACGAGGAAGAAGACAAAAGCACCCAACCCGAAACAGAAGCCAAATCACTCACCTTTGGAGGTAACACTATGTCCGATACTAATATCGACCAGATCCGCGAAGATGTTCGCAAAGAAGAACTGCGCCGCACCGCAGAAATCCAGGCCATGGGCGAGCAGTTTGCCCGTTTTGGTAGCGACAAGATCGCTGCCGAATGCCTGCGTAATGGTGACAGCGTAGAAGCTACCCGTGCCAAGATCATGGAAAAGATTGGCGCACAGGCCATGCCGTCTGCTGATCTTGGCATGAACGATAAGGAAGTCCGTCAGTATTCGGTGCTGCGTGCCCTGAATGCCATGGCAAACCCAACTGACTCGCGTGCCCGTGAAGCTGCGGCCTACGAATTTGAAGTCAGCCGCGCCTATGCCGACAAGATGAGCAAAGACGTCAAGGGCATCATTGTGCCGCACGATGTACTGGCCCGCACGCTGGAAGTTGGCACTGGCAACAGCTCAACAGGTGGCCAGCTGGTTGCAACCAATCTTCTGTCTTCGGACTTCATCACGCTGCTGCGCAACGCCATGGTCATCAATGGCCTTGGTGCTCAATTCCTGAGCGGCCTGAATGGCAACGTGGCAATCCCGCGTCAAACTGGCGGCGCTGGCTTCTACATGGTCGCTGAGTCGGGTTCGGTCACAGCATCAGATCAGGCATTTGACCAAGTAACACTGGCCCCGAAAACCGGTGCCGCAAAGACTGTTATTAGCCGCAAGCTGATGCTGCAGTCGTCGATCGACGCAGAGGCCATGGTGCGCAATGACCTGGCCAGCGCCATCGGCCTTGGTATCCAGAACATGGCGATTAACGGCAGCGGTTCTAGCAATCAGCCAACCGGCATCCTGGCAACATCGGGCATCGGTTCGGTTGCTGGTGGCACCAACGGTGCTGCACCGACCTGGGCCAATATGATCGATCTGGAAACAGCAATCTCTGTAGCCAATGCTGACGTTGGCAACATGGCCTATCTGACCAATGCCAAGGTACGCGGCAAGCTGAAGCAGACCTTCAAGAATGCCACCTACGGCGAAAACCCAGTTTGGACAGATGGCAACCTGGTGAACGGCTACAACGCCGCAGTCACTAACGCCGTGCCGTCGAATCTGACCAAGGGCACCGCATCGGGCACCTGCTCGGCAATCGTCTTTGGTAACTTCGCTGACCTGATCGTTGGTTTGTGGGGCGGCCTGGAGCTTCAAGTCGACCCGTATTCGTCGGGTGACACCGGTGCTGTCATCGTGCGCGCGTTCCAGGATTTCGATGTGGCCGTGCGCCATGCCGAATCCTTCGCTGCCATGAAGGACGCCCTGACGGCGTAACCCGGAGGCCATTGACATGACACGCATTAAGATCCTGACCAACTGTCAGGCCGCTGGTGCGCATCAGGTTGCCGGTGCGGTTTTAACCGTACCGGCGGCTATTGATGCCGCCGAAGCCGACGCCCTGGTACGCATTGGTCGCGCCCGGTATCTGGACCAGGCACCGGCACAGCCGGTCGTCGAGGCCGAAGCAGTCACCGAAACCGTTGAAGAAACGGCGACGCCTGCTGAAGACACCGAGCAAAAACCGGCTACACCAGGCAAGTCGCGCAAAAAGGCTGACCGCTCATGATCGACGCCACCTTCGGTGATATTTATCTGGCTGATTTCGGGGTGTCGGCGCAAGCCGGTGCTCATACCGGAAAAGTCATTTTCGATACACCGGACAACATCAATTTTGATGGCATGGCGCAGGTCACTGAGTTCACCGCACTTTTTCGCACGGCTGATTTTCCGTTGTTACAGGTTGGCGGGTCGTTCACCGTCAATGGCACCGCTTACCGGGTGTTGGAAGTCTACCTTCTGGAGGATGGCCTGTTTTCACGGGCCAACCTGCAGAACATGGCCAAGCGCCCGTTAAGCAAAAACATCAGTTTGGATTAAGCCGCGCAAGCGGCATTTTTTTTGATTGGAGAATGACATGGGTATTGCTACCTCAGCAGGAACAACCTTCAAAATCTCAGCTGGCACACCGGCTACTTTTGACGGTACAGGCTACGCCGCACTGACTTACACAGCGGTTGGCGAAATTACCGACCTCGGCGAATTTGGCCGCGAATACGCACTGGTTACGCATCAGCCTGTTGGCTCGCGTGGCACGCGCAAATTCAAGGGCAGCTTCAATGAAGGCACTGTAACGCTCAATCTAGGTCTGGATACCGATGATGCTGGTCAGATCCTGTGCAAAACAGCCAGCATTTCTGATGCTGACTATTCATTTGTAGTCACAACTCAAAACGGCGACAAGTACTACTTCCAAGCCAAAGTTATGAGCTGGAAGGTTGGTATCGGTGGCGTTGATTCCATCACAACAGCAACTTGCACCCTTGAGCTAACAACTACCGGCGCTGGCGTTGGTGTTGTTGAAGTAATGGCTGCTTAACCTTAATGCCTCAAAAGGCAAAACCTGCACCGACTCGGCGCGGCGCTCATCCTTCGCGGGGTGAGGCCGCGCCGGGCACGGGCATTTCGTCTCCCGCGAAAGGACAAACAATGTTTGATATCTCAAATCTGGCCGTTAACGCCACCACCATCATTGAACTGGAAAACCCCAACGGCGAACCGCTCACGAATGCCGAAGGCGAAACCCTGAGCATTACCGCTTATGGCCCTGGCTCCAAGCAATACCAAAAAGCCCAGGGCGTGCGCAACCGCGCCATTCTGGATTACGTCCGCAAGGGCGGTAAAAAAATGAAAGACGACGAGCAGCGCGAACTTGATGCCGAGTTTTTGGCATCGTGCACCGTCAGCTTTAACGGGTTTGGCTACAAAGACCTGACCGGCTCAGAAATGTTTAAAGCCGCATACCTTGACCCGGCCATCGGCTTTATTGCCGATCAGGTCAATAAGGCCGTGGGTGACTGGGCAAATTTTACGAAGTAACTGGCGAAGACCTCAACCTATTCGCCCGGCAGCTGGGGTGGTTTCATGCCACCCCGAAGCCACTTGCATCAAAACAAAGCAAGCTGGAACCAGAGAAGCAGCAGAGCAGGGCAGAGAAGATTCAGGCCAACGGCGGCACACCGCTGATGCCAGATCTCGGACCTGCACAGTATCTGGCCAATTACTGGTTTGAGCTTGGGCTGGTCGGTAACGGCGCCATGGGGCCTGTTGCCATCAGCGCAACCGAATTGCTGGCCTGGCAACAGGGCAGCGGCGTCGAGCTGACGCCCTGGGAGTTTCGCGTCCTACGCGACATGTCCAGGGCGTACATCGCCTCAATGAATGCCGCAGAAAACCCCGAATGCCCGCCGCCATACGGCAAGCAGGTTGACGAGTTTGATCGCAGCGTTATCAGCAACAAAGTCAGCAACGCATTTAAATCTTTTTTACAGGTGAAACGATGAGCATGGGAACAGTCGGCACGCTCAATATCGACATGGCGGTCAATATCGCCAATCTGCATCGGGAAATGCAGGCGGCCCGCTCATCGGTAGAAAAGGCCATGGCGGGTATTCAACGCGCCACCGGATTGGCTGGCACAGCCTTTGCTGCCCTGGGTGTGACGTTATCTGTGGACGCCTTTGCTCGCTGGATTAAAGGCGCGATCAACATGGCCGACCAGGCTAACGAAATGTCGCAAAAGATTGGTGTTGCCGTCAAAGACATTGGCGGCTTGCAGCTGGCGTTTCAGCAGGGCGGGGTTGATGCGGACAGTATGCAGAAAGCCCTTTCCAAGCTATCGGTGGGCATTGTTGATGGCAATTCGGCGCTCAAAGCCATGGGCATTGCTACCCGCAACGCCGATGGCTCGTTGATGTCTACGCGCGATGTTATCGCCCAGGTAGCAGACCAATTTGCCGGTTATCAGGACGGTGTTGCAAAAACTGCTTTAGCTGTTGAATTATTTGGTAGGTCAGGTGCCGACCTTATCCCGGTGTTAAACGGTGGCAGCGCCGCCTTTGCCGAATTTGACGATTGGGCAAAGCGCCTTGGAATCTCCCTATCTGAGGAAACGGCTCAGGCGGCCGACAAGTTCAATGACACATTAGATCTATTACAAATAGGCACCCAAGGGATTGCTATGGGTATTGCCGCTGGATTATTGCCAACACTGCAAAGTCTTTCCGGCGAATTCTTGACCGTTATGTCTGACGGTCAGAACCTTCAAGTGATTATTGATTTTCTGGCGGGTAGCCTTAAGGTATTGGCAACCGGCGCCATTACTGCACTAGCATCGTTTAGAACACTTTCCGAATTTGGCCAAGCAACTTCTGCAAAAATCGCTGCCGTTTTAAATGGCGATTTTGAAGCAGCAAAACGTATTGGCGAAGGCTTTGAGCGTGCCTCAACTGAAATCTGGGCAAAGGCTGGCGATTCAATTGACAGGATCTGGAATCAAACCGGCAATTCGGCAGTATCCGCTATGGCCAGCATGGCTGCTGCCAGCAAGAAAGCCGCCCCTGAAATCGGCAAAGCCTCTGAAGAAGCAGCCCGTGCTGCCAAGAAACAGCGCGACGAATACGAAAAATCGGTTAAGGCAGCCGACGATCTGGTTAATGCCATCCGGTTTGAAACCGACACTCAGAAGATGAGCAACCTTGAAAAAGAGATTGCCATCAACCTACGTAAGCTAGAGCAGACTGGGCTACAACAGAACACCGAAGAATATCGCGCCTATGCCGAGGCAATCCGTCAGGCAACCATTGAAAACGAAGGCATTAAAGAGCGCATTCGTTTAGAGAAAGAAGCTGCCGACAAGCGCAAAAAGATTGAAGAAGACTATGCCCGTGAAGTCGAACAGATCAATTTCCAGATCGGGCAGAGCCTGACAGATGCGTTGATCAACGGTGGGCAGACCGCAAAAGAGTTCTTGATCAACATGTTCAAGACACTGATTTTGCGTCCGATCCTGCAGCCGATCATCACCAGCGGGACTGCCATGGTCATGTCGGCACTGGGTATGACCGCCAGCGGATCGGCCTCGGCCAATTCTGGCTCGCTGTCCAGCGTCTCGAATCTGGGCAGCCTGGCCAGCATGGCCTCATCGGTCAATAACGCCTATACCGCACTGACCTCGGCTACCCTGGGGGCGCTGGATTCCATCGCCGCTGGTGCCCAGGCCGCTACTTTTGCCGTCGGCGAAGGGCTGGCTAGCATGGGCTTTGAATCCGCTGGTGCTGCCGTCTTCAACTCGGCAGGCACCGTTGGCTTGGCTGCCCAGGGCGCGGCCGGCATTGGGGCTGGCACTCTGGCTGGCGAGTGGATCAGTAACGGAAAATCACTCATTGGCGGAAATTCGCTCTACACCACCGGCGGTGGTGCAGCCGCAGGCGCGGCCATCGGCACGGCCATCGTGCCCGGTGTCGGCACCTTTGTTGGTGGCCTGATCGGTGGCTTAGTCGGCGGCCTGGCGAATGCGGCGTTCGGATCTGGCGCCAAAAATTTTACAAGCACCAATATGAGCGGCACATGGACACCGAATGGCCTGGTCGGTGGGCAGCAATTTGCTAATTGGGAGAAAAAAGGCGGTTGGTTTAGTGGCGGCAGTTCTGGTCGCGACTATTCAGGAATGAATAGAGAGCTCGAAACCTATATGAGCAATGCTGTCATATCAGTTGCCAACGCAGCCAAAGGTTATGCAGATATTTTAGGGCTTAATGCTGAGTCAATTAGCAACATTACACATTACTTTGAAATCCCTGCAAACTCAGTTGAAGAGGTTACCAAATATCTTGAAATTGAACTCAAAGGTTATTCAGACCAATTAGCGTCAGCCCTATTGGCCGGCACCAGCTTTGGCAGAACTGGAGAATCAGCAAGTCAAACTCTCAGCCGCTTGGCGACTAGCTTAACAACCGTTAATACGACATTTGACACCCTGGGCTTAAAACTGCAGGAAACCAGCCTAGCTGGCGCCAATGTGGCCAGCGCCTTTATTGACATGATGGGCGGCATCGAAGCGTTTAATCAGGCCACCGACTTCTACTACCAGAACTACTACACCGAAGCCGAGCGAACTGCCAAAACCACCGAGAATCTCAGCGAGATTTTCAAGGCCATGAACCTGGAACTGCCATCCACCCGTGAGGCATTCCGGGCAATGGTCGAATCATCGCGGGCTGCCGGTAACGATGTGTTGCTGGCTAACCTGCTGAAACTGGCACCGGCGTTTGCCACAATCTCGACCGCTGCTGAAATTGCTGCCCAGAATGTATCAACCGCTGCACAGCGCATGTCGGCTCAGGTGCGGTTATATCAGACCACCGGCGATACCAACACCGCCAAATACCTGACCCGTGCGCAGGAACTGGCTGGTGCCGACGATGCCATGCGCGCATTGCTGACCAGCATTTATGCCGCCGAAGACGCGGCCGATGCCGCTGCCAAGGCGATTGCCGAAAAAGCAGCCATCGAACAGGCCGCCTATGAACAGGCGCAGGTTGTGTGGCAGGGGCAGGTTGATGCTTTGCAAAATGCCGTTAATGCCCAGCAAGCCTATGTTGCATCGCTGCAGGCCATGGCCAATGCGGCAAAGAGCTACGGCCGATCGCTGCGCCAGTACGCCGACAGCCTGATCGGTGGCGGCGCCGGTAACCTAAGCCCCGAAGCGCAACTCAAAGCGGCCGAAGAGCGCTTCCTGGCATTGCTCACTACCATCAGCAATAGCAGCGACCCTGAGGCCACGCAGTACGCCCTGGATAACTTCCAGCAAGCGGGTGATGCCTTTATTAAAGCATCGCAGGCGATGTATGGCTCGGCAGCACAAACCGATGCCGCCATCGCCATGGTTTATGGCGCGGCAGATAGCTTGGCCAACGTGTTTGGTGTAACAGCCCAGACCGAGGTAGACCCGCTGCTGAAACTCATTGCCGACAATACCGGCCTCGGTGGCCCGCTCGCCAAGCAGGTGCCTCTGAATACCGTCTTTGCCGATCTGGCTAAAACCCTGTCTGACAAGTTCGATGGTATCTTCGGTACCGGCACCAGCAGCTACCTTTACCAGATGGTCGTTGCCATCAAGAGCGTAGACGCAGCATCACAAACGCTTGCACGCTTGAATGCCCAGCTTGTAGAACTTAAAGGCTCGGCGCCGACTGCACCCACCACCAGCGGTGGCACTGGCGTCAACTCGGGTGGTACCACAACAGCACCAGAAGGCACCGTTGCCAATCGTGGCGCTATCAATGCCTACCTGGGCAATCTATCAAACATCCAATCCATATCAGCCTGGGAAACCAATTACGGGTCGGATTGGAGCAAAGTATTCAACTGGAAGACAGGAAGTACTTCGGACATTCTGAAGAACTTCTATCTACGTTTCATGGGCCGCCCAATTGACTCGTCCGGCCTGAACTTCTGGGGCGGTGCTGCAGCATCAATGGGCCTCGACCCGATGCTTGAGTCTCTGACCAAAATCATGAATGAACAGTTCGCAGCCGGTAATGAGGTCAGCACTGTGTTGAACGCACGATCGCGCGCTCAATTGATGAGCGCCATTGGCTATGACGAAGCGCGCTACCTACGATTGAACCCGGATGTTGCTGCAGCCGTACTGAAGGGCACCTATAAAACGGGTTTTGCGCACTTCCTAGAGAACG
>Ga0075464_10000790_pt1 | contig 14062 bp, 10 predicted proteins | sample DEB19_08_DNA_5_FD_75068 | JGI IMG/M metagenome (GOLD analysis project Ga0075464, IMG submission 75068) | Aqueous microbial communities from the Delaware River and Bay under freshwater to marine salinity gradient to study organic matter... | ecosystem: Environmental > Aquatic > Marine > Coastal ...
GTCTGCCTAAGCCACAGGTAAAGCGCGGAACCAAAATTTAAGTTTCGGCCATCACGAGTGGCCGAATTTATAAAAATCGAAACTCACAAAGGAGTGCGTTTTGTCTGAAAAGCAGCCCATAAAGCTTGCCGATTTAATGCCACAGGTTCTCGAATCTATGGAGTCTCTGAAAGCCAGTTACGGTCAGTTCGACATTCACGAATCGCAACAAGTGGATCTCGCCCAGGTCAGGGCCGTGCTGACCGAGCTAACCGATCGACTAGACGATAACTTTCCGTTCTTTCACCCGCAATATGCCGGGCAAATGCTTAAACCACCGCACCCTGTTGCGATGGCAGCCTACATGGCAACCATGATGCTGAACCCAAATAACCACTCGATAGATGGTGGTCGCGCCACCACAATGATGGAACGCGAAGTTGTCAAAGACCTCGCCAAGATGTTTGGCTATGGCGAACAGCACCTCGGACACCTCACCTGGAGCGGTACCACCGCAAACCTCGAGGCCCTATGGATTAGCCGTGAGATAAACCCTGGCAAAGCCATTGCGCACAGCAAAGATTCGCACTACACCCACTCGCGGATGGGCGAGGTTTTGGGGGTTGAAACCATTGGGGTTGAAACCGAAGCAGATGGACGAATGTCTCTTGAGGCACTTGAAATCGTGTTGAAAACCGGCAAGGTTGGCGTTGTCGTGGTCACGGTTGGCACCACTGGCTTGGGCGCAGTTGACCCGCTGGCCGACATCATTCCACTGGCTCGTGCCTACGGCGCCCGCGTGCATGTTGACACGGCTTACGGCGGCTTCTTTACGCTGATCACTGATCACCTAGATCCAGAAACTGCCAGACACTACAAGGCAATCGCCCAATCAGACTCGGTGGTTGTTGACCCTCACAAACACGGGTTGCAACCCTATGGCTGCGGTGCGGTGCTGTTCAACGACATCACCATTGGCCGGTATTACAAACACGACTCCCCCTACACCTACTTCGCCAGTGAAGACCTGCACTTTGGCGAGATTCAACTCGAGTGTTCACGGGCTGGAGCATCTGCCGCAGCGCTTTGGGCGACCCTCAAGATTTTTCCGCTAACTGAAGCCGGGCTTGGCTCAGTGCTTTTGCCGGGGCGACGAGCTGCAGTGGCTTGGCACAAATTGATTTCCGAATCAGATGTGCTGCAGCCTTATCAGGCACCCGAACTAGACATCGTGACCTACCTGCCAAGAGTTGCTCGCATGAGCGAACTCGATAGGGTTTCACACGACATTTTCACAACCGCAGCCGACACCACCAGGCCTCAGCAGACGCACCTAGCCACGTATGTCGTGAAACCCGAGCAACTCTTTGCTAGGGGTATCGAAATTGAAGCGGATGTGGAATCGGCTCGAATAATGCGCAGTGTCTTGATGAAACCGGAGCAAGAACAATTGATTCCAGAGCTGCACTTCCACGTCGAGATGTGGGCACGCAGGGCAATCTCTAAATAGCTCGCTAGTTCGTCTCCGACAATTCGCGGTTTACGGAACGAGCCCACAGTGGTCCAAGATAAATAAATCCGGTGTAACCCTGAACCAGAGTTGCTCCCGCGCGAAGGCGCTCCGCTGCTTCTTCAGCGGTTTCGATGCCACCGACCGAAATTATTGCGGCTTTGCCCTTGAGCTCTGAGCTAAGGATTTGCAGAACTTCTAGTGATCTAGCTTTTAAAGGTGCGCCCGAGAGGCCGCCAGCACCCATTGCCGCGACCTCGGCGCTCGGGGTCTGTAAGTTCTCGCGAGAAATTGTGGTGTTCGTAGCAATCACGCCAGCTAACCGCATTTCAAGGGCGAGCTTGGCTACAGCGACCACGTCTTCGTCAGCCAAATCTGGGGCTATTTTGACTAAAACAGGTTTCTCTCCGGCTTCCTCCACTACGGCCTCGAGAATTGGGCGCAAAGATTCGGTTGATTGAAGGGTGCGAAGGCCCGGTGTATTTGGAGACGACACATTGACAGCTAGGTAGTCTGCCTGCGGAGCGAGCAAGCGAGCGCTTTCTCGATAATCGGCGACCGCATCAGCAACCTCTACAACTCTGCTTTTGCCGATGTTCACACCAATGACCGGCAAATTGCTGCCGTGCTTGGCTCTAAGTGTGGCCAACCGTTTAGCAACAACCTTCGCTCCGTCGTTATTGAAACCCATGCGGTTGATTAGGGCGCGATCTTTGGTTAGGCGAAACAGTCTTGGTTTATCGTTGCCAGATTGGGCAATCGCGGTGACCGTGCCGACCTCGATGTGAGAGAAACCCAACTCCCCCAAGGCCTTGACCGCAACGGCATTTTTATCGAAGCCAGCGGCCAAACCAAAAGGAGCATCGAAGTGAAGACCGAAAGCTTGCACCGAGCCTCTGCCGGTTGGTTTCAGCTTGGCTAGCTTGGTAATGCCCATGGCTCCAGCAACTCGGATGCCGAACATGCCGATGTGGTGCGCTAGCTCAGGGTCGATCTTCTTGAAGAAGGCACGGAAAATAAAACTGTAAAGCATCTCTCAATAACCCTTTTCTTTAGCTGCAGCCCGAGGTTGAGCCACAACCCTCGCAAACATGGCAAGACCCTGATGGTCGCATCTTGATTCCGCAGTTGAAGCACAGCGGCGCGTCTGATTCGGTGCCCTGAAGCAGCTCAAATAACTCAGCCGACGAGTGAACCTCACGCTTTGGAGTTTCAGCCTTTGGAATCACCAAGTCAGGCTCGGTGATGGATACCACCGGAGCAAGATAAGCAGGGTCGGCGTCGAGGGCTGCGGTTCGTTCAGCCGCAGAGTGAATTCCCAGATAGCTCCTGGTCTCTTCTGGCAGGTAATCAAGCGCTAGCCGGCGAAAAATGTAGTCGATTAGAGACTTAGCCATGCGAATGTCGGCGTCGTCAGTAAGGCCAGCTGGTTCAAAACTCACATTGGTGAACTTCTGCACGAAGGTTTCTAGCGGAACACCGTATTGGAGCCCAATCGAAACCGCAATAGAGAATGCATCCATGACGCCGGCCAAGGTTGAACCCTGCTTGCCGAGTTTCAGGAAGACCTCCCCCAGACCCCCATCTGGGTAGGAACCAGCAGTCATGTAGCCCTCAGCGCCACCAACCGTGAAGGAGGTGGTTGAGGATGGGCGTGATTTAGGAAGCCGCTTTCTGATTGGGTGCGACATGGAAACTGGGCCTACGGCGGGCAGAGTTGTGGTCTCTGACTTAGCTTTTCCATCGGATAGGGGTTGCCCAACTTTGCAGTTGTCTCGGTAGATTGCGATTGCCTTCAGGCCTAGCTTCCAACCCTGAAAATAGACATCTGCGATTTCTTCTCGGGTGGCGGTTTCGGGCATATTGACGGTTTTCGAGATTGCTCCAGATAGGAATGGTTGGACAGCCGCCATCATGCGGATGTGCCCCATTGGCTCGATTGCGCGAATGCCGATTGCGGTGTCGAAGATTGCATAGTGCTCAGTGGCAAGCCCTGGAGCGTCGACTACGTGACCATGTTCACCGATGTGTTCAACAATCGCTTCAACTGTTTCTTGGGAGTAGCCAAGTCGGTGTAGGGCAAATGGAATGGTTTGGTTCACGATCTGCATGGAGCCACCGGTGGACAGTTTCTTGTATTTGACTAACGAGAAATCGGGTTCAATGCCTGTGGTGTCACAGTCCATCATGAAGCCAATTGTTCCGGTGGGAGCTAGTAGTGATGCTTGCGCATTGCGCCAGCCGTTCTGCTGACCAATTTGCGTATTCAGCGCCCACTGCTCATTGGCGGCTTGGATGACCGATGAATCTATTTCACTGACCGACATCAACTGCTGGCTGGCTGCCTCGTGCTTCGACATCACGCGCTCGTGACCAGCCTTATTTTTAGCAAATCCCTCGTATGCGCCAACCACGCCGGCCAACTCCGCAGAACGGCGATAAGCGCTGGCAGTCATTAGCGAAGTGATTGCGCCAGCCAAGGCAAACCCTTCGTGGCTGTCGTAAGGAACACCAATAGCCATCAGCAACGCACCAAGGTTGGCATAGCCGATGCCCAACTGCCTGAAGGCTCTCGTTGTTTCAGCAATTTTTTCGGTCGGGAAGTCGGCGAAGCAAATGGAGATGTCCATCGCTGTGAAAATGAGTTCGTTAGCCCGGATGAATTTATCGGTGTCGAAAGAGCCGTCGGGGTTTAGGAATTTGAGCAAGTTGAGGCTGGCCAAATTGCAACTCGAGTTGTCGAGGTGCATGTATTCGGAGCAGGGATTTGACCCATTGATGCGGCCCGATTCTGGGGTGGTGTGCCAGTCGTTGATGATGTCGTCGTATTGGATGCCTGGGTCGGCACACTGCCAAGCTGCATCGGCTAGTTTTGCCCAAAGCTCACGAGCATCAACTGTCTCTATGACTTCGCCGGTGGTTCTGGCACGAAGCCCAAAGCTAGTGCCATTTTCAACGGCCAGCATGAACTCTTCGTTTACCCGAACCGAGTTGTTGGCGTTTTGATACTGGACCGAAATGATGTCTTTTCCGCCGAGTTCCATGTTGTAGCCGGCGTCTCGGAGGGCCCTAATTTTGCCCTCTTCACGGGCCTTGGTTTCAATGAACTCTTCGATGTCTGGGTGATCCACGTTCAAAACAACCATTTTCGCTGCACGGCGAGTTGCGCCGCCCGACTTAATCGTTCCGGCTGAAGCATCAGCTCCACGCATGAAAGAGACTGGCCCGGATGCCGAACCACCGGAGTTTTTTAGGAGTTCTTTTGAGGAACGAATTCTTGAGAGGTTTAGACCAGCGCCTGAGCCGCCTTTGAAAATCAACCCCTCTTCGCGGTACCAATTGAGGATTGAATCCATTGAGTCATCAACCGAAAGAATGAAGCAAGCCGAAACTTGCTGGGGGCTCTTGGTTCCCACATTGAACCAAACCGGCGAGTTAAAGCTAAAAATTTGGTTGAGCAGCATGTATGAGAGCTCTTGCTCGAACACCAGAGAGTCGTTCTCCGTGGCAAAATAACCGTTTTCTCTCCCGGCCTGAGTGTAGGTGGAAACCACCCGATTGATCAGCTGGCGAAGGCTAAATTCGCGCTCTTGACTGCCCAGGGCACCACGGAAATATTTTGTCGTGACGATGGTGCTGGCATTGATGCTCCAAAACTCAGGAAACTCCACACCGGGTTGCTCAAAAATCGTTTCGCCAGTTTGCCAATTGGTCTGGACCACATTGCGGGATTCCCAGTTGACCTGGTCGAAGGGGTGCTCGCCTTCGGTTGTGTAAATGCGCTCGATCGTCAAACCTTGACCGCGATGGCCGCTTTCGTTGCTGTGGCCGTTGCCGAATGGTGAAGAAAAACCTGTGGTGTCTGACAAGAGAGTTGCCTTTCCTAGGTGGTTCTTGGAGCCGAGTGCCTATGACTCAAAATGGTGGTTAGTTCTGTTCGAGTTGCTCTTCGCGGTTCACACGCAGGCTGTTGATTGCCGCCTCGAAATCTTCGAGGTTTTCCCAGCCTTGGTAAACGCTGGCAAACCGCATGAATGCAACTTCGTCGAGCTTTCTTAGAGGTTCAAGAATTGTGAGTCCGATGTCGTTTGCCTCAATTTGAGCAGCACCGGTGGCACGAACAGCTTCTTCGACTGTCTGCGCCAACAGGGCTAGATCTGATTCAGAAACTGGCCTGCCCTGACAAGCCTTGCGCACTCCACTGACAATTTTGTCTCGGCTAAATGGCTGGGTCACGCCACTGCGCTTCATCACTGTGAGGCTGGCGGTTTCGGTGGTGCTAAATCTCATGCCACACTCTGGGCATTGGCGTCGACGTCGAATCGAAGAACCGTCATCCGAGGTTCTCGAATCGGTGACTCTGGAGTCTGAGTAGCGACAAAAAGGACAGTGCATTTCGGACCCTTTCTAGGGTCGACCGAATCTTCCCTAACTACATTTTACCACTAGATGTAGAAGGCTTCAGAAAAAATATTGCCCTATCTTGTGGCTCGGTCACAGGTTCGAACTAGTTCTTTCAGCCTAATTTTTAAGACGAGTAGTTATGGCCTCACCGTGCGCAGGTAGCCCCTCGGATTCAGCAAACTCAACCACGAGAGCTCCAATCGCAGTTAGACCTTCACGACTGTAATCAATGATCTGCTGGGGCCTCAGGAAGCTGTGGACACCCAGGCCAGCGCCAAATTTAGCTTGCTGACCGGTAGGTAAAACGTGATTTGAACCGGCCATGTAATCGCCTAGGGAAACCGGCGAGTAGTCGCCAATAAAGATGGCTCCGGCGTTGGTTATTTGCGACAAAGTGGATTGGTTATCAGCGGTGTGAATCTCTAGGTGCTCAGTGGCGTATTCGTTGGCGAACATGATCGCCGCAGCGAGGTCGTCGACCACCACCACCGCTGACTGCTGACCAGACAAAGCCACTTGAACCCGACTGGAGTGAGCTGTGGCCTGAACGATTGCTGGCAACTCGGAGATCACGGCATTTGCCAATTCGATTGAAGTCGTCACCAAAACTACTGCAGCTGCTTCGTCGTGCTCAGCCTGCGATACCAAATCGTAGGCAATGTATCGGGCGTTTGCGCTCTCATCGGCCAAAACCAATATCTCGGTTGTTCCAGCCTCTGAATCAATACCGATGGTGCCCCTGAGTGATCGCTTTGCAGCCGCCACGTAAATGTTGCCTGGGCCGGTCACCAAGTTAACCGGGTCTAAATCAACTGAAGGCAAACCATAGGCAAAAGCGGCGATGGCGGCTGGCCCTCCCATGCAGTAAACATCTTTGACGCCGAGCAATGCAGCCGTGGCAAGAACGGTTGGGTGGGGTCTACCACCAAATTCGCGCTGTGCCGGGGATGCCACTGCCAACCTCGGAACCCCAGCTACCTGAGCGGGAACCACGTTCATTACAACACTGGAAGGGTAAACAGCTTTGCCGCCGGGAACATAGAGACCAACTGAATCCACCGGTTGCCACCTTTGGCTAACGCTCGCGCCCTCGGCGAGGTGCACGCTGATTGGCTCAGGCATGGAGGCCCTAGATACTTTAGAAACTCTTTCAATCGACTCCTCGATGGCTCGGCGAAGCGAAGGTGCTAGAGCTGAGAGAGCCGCGGCAAGTTCTTCTGAACTGACTCGGATGGGTCTCGGGTCGACTCCGTCACGCTCGAGCGTGACATCGACGATGGCCTGCTCTCCTCGGCTCCGAACATCCGCAAGAAGTGGCTTAATCGCATCAACCGCCTGGTTGATGTCGACCGCGGCGCGAGGCACTAACTGATTCACTTCGGTTGGGTTAATCGAACGACCCCTCAGGTCTAATACCCGCAACTTAACCTCTAGTGATTCGCTCATTTTTCCTCCGGTGCCAATGACGTAATTCTACGAGACAACAGCCCTCGGCTCGTTCGGTAAACTTCAGGGAGGAAATAGACGGTGGGTAATGGAAAACTTCGAAGTAGAGAAAAATCCGACGGAAGCGTTGCGATCGGCATTCAGGAGACACGCATCAGGCGTTTCGGTGATCACCATGAGTGATTCAGACGGGAAACCTGCGGGCTTCACCGCAACATCGATGACTTCGCTCGGAGCCAATCCACCCCTAGCCAGTTTCAATGTTGCCAGAGGATCGAGCACCTGGCCCATTCTTGAAAAGGCCGAATACGTAGCGATTCACACGCTGGGCGAGAAAAATCTTGAGTTAGCGCAACGAATGGCTGCTGACCACACCCTCAGGTTCACTCAGGATGACTGGTTCGCCGGCCCCTACGGGCTTCCAGTGTTTAGAGACGCAACCGCCGTGATCATCGGAAAGGTTCGCGATTTTCACAGCATCGAGTCGAACGCCGTTGTGATTGTCGACATCATTGAAGGACTGCTTGGCGAGTTGGACAATGCCCTGCTTTATTTCCAGCGTCACTACATGTCACCGGGCAAAGAACTGGCCTAATTCAGCTTGCGCTAGAGCTGTTTAGGTTAGGCAGCTTGAACCCAGCAGCACCTTGAGCTCACCGAACAGGTCGGCCGTTATTTTCACTGTTGGTTGCAATTTGAAGATGCGTTCTTCTTGCCCTGCAACAACCAGCTTGACCCGAACCTCTTCGCGACCAGCGTGCACCCGCAGGATCCGGTCGAGCTCTTCGAGAACCTCGCGCGTGGCTTCGGTTTCGAGAATTCGAAGGACTAATGGACCGCCTCCAGATTCGGCTGAGGCATCGATGGTTTCGATTGAGTAAGCATTGAGGCTGTTGCCATCATCGCGCTGAGAAATGCGACCGCGTACGACAACCACTTGATCTGTTTCTAGGTTTCGCCCAAACTCCTGATAGGTCTTACCCATCAGCATCACGTTCATTTCACCATCGAAGTCTTCTATGGTCACAGCGCCGTATGGGTTTCCTGAGGCTCGTGCCACCTTGTGCGCCACCATCGTAACCAAGCCAGCAATCGTGACAGTCTCGCCATCCTTGATGGTCTCACTGCTCGCAAGTTCACCAATGCTTATCTCGGAATATCTGGCAAGTTGAGCCTCGCGCCCAGCAAGTGGGTGGTCGCTGACATAAAGACCGAGCATGTCGCGCTCGTAGGCAAGCTTCTCTTTCTTTGGCCACTCTGGACGGTCGGGCACCGAACCACCGAAAGAATCTTCGACCCCTGGCTCATCGAACATCGAACCGAACAGGTCAACCTGGCCAACCGCTTCATTTTTCTTCAAGGATGCCTGTGCGTCGACCGATTCTTCGTGAATTTCGACCAAAGACCGTCGAGTGTTTCCGAGTGAGTCAAAGGCACCGGCCTTGATCAGCGACTCGATGACACGCTTTGAGCAAACCACGGAAGGAACCTTGCGAAGGAAATCGTGGAAGGAAACGTAACGCCCCTTCGCTTTCCTGGCCGAAGAGATTCCTTCAACCACGTTGAGGCCCACATTTCGAACCGCACCCAAACCAAAGCGAATGTCCTTTCCGACAGCGCTAAAGGCGGCAATTGATTCGTTGACATCGGGTGCTAAAACGTTGATTCCCATGCGGCGACATTCGCTCAGGTAAAGCCCGAGTTTGTCTTTTGAGTCGCCGACCGAGGTGAGAAGTGCGGCCATGTATTCGGCCGGAAAGTTGGCCTTGAGGTAGGCGGTCCAGTAAGACAAAACGCCGTAGGCGGCTGAGTGGGCGCGGTTGAAAGCGTAGTCGGCAAAAGGAAGCAGGGTGTCCCAGAGGGCCTTGATAGCAGCCTCGCTGTACCCATTCGACTTCATGCCTGCAGAGAAGCCGTCATATTGGCGGTCTAGCTCGTCTTTGTCTTTCTTGCCCATCGCTCGACGCAGAAGGTCGGCTTTTCCGAGGGTGAAACCAGCCGCTTTTTGAGCCGCTGACATTACTTGTTCTTGATAGACAATCAGACCGTAGGTAGGGTCTAGTACCTCAGAAAGGGAATCTTTCAACTCTTCGTGAACCGAATCAACCTCCTGCAAACCGTTCTTTCGAAGGGCGTAGTTGGTGTGCGAGTTCATGCCCATTGGGCCTGGGCGGTACAGCGCGATGACTGCTGAGATGTGCTCAAACAGGGTTGGCTTCAGCAACCTGAGGAGCGAACGCATGGCATTACCATCGAGCTGAAAAACACCCAGAGTGTCGCCTCGAGAGAGCAATTCAAAGGTCGCTGGGTCGCCGTCAAGATCTAGGTCTTCAAGAACCACGGTCTCTCCGCGGTTCGCCAGAATGTTGGCCAAGGTGTCGTCAAGAACGGTGAGGTTTCGTAGCCCCAAGAAGTCCATTTTGAGGAGCCCGAGTTTTTCGCAGGGCGGCTGATCGAATTGAGTGATGATGGCGCCGTCATCTTCGCGCTTCATGATTGGAATCACATCGATGAGTGGCTCGGCCGACATGATCACACCGGCGGCGTGAACTCCCCACTGACGCTTGAGAGATTCGAGGCCCTGTGCCAACTCAAAAACTTTGGCCGAGTCATCGTCGCCTTCGATTAGGTCTCGGAAGTCTTGAGCCTCTTTGTAGCGCTCTGATTTTTTGTCGATTAGGTCGTTCAGAGCGATGTCGCGCCCAAGGACAATTGGCGGCATAGCCTTGGTTAGTTTTTCGCCAACCGAATACGGCATAGCCAAAACTCTGCCCGCGTCTTTTAGTGCCTGCTTCGCCTTGATGGTTCCGAAGGTGACAATTTGGGCGACTCTGTCATCGCCATATTTATCAGAGACATAGCGAATAACCTCGCCTCGGCGACGGTCGTCAAAGTCGACATCGATGTCGGGCATCGAAACACGCTCAGGGTTCAAGAAACGCTCAAAAATAAGGCCGTGTTTCACAGGATCGAGCTCGGTGATTCCGAGTGCGTAGGCGACAATCGAACCGGCAGCCGAACCACGGCCTGGACCAACTCGGATTCCCTGAGCTCTCGCCCAGGCAATGAAGTCGGCAACCACCAAGAAATACCCCGGGAACCCCATCTGCTTGATGACTTCAACCTCGTAGGCAACCTGTTTGGCTTGGGCCTCTGGGATTTGGTTCTTGTATCGGCGGTTCATTCCGATAGAAACCTCTTGCTCGAACCAGCTTCCCTCGGTGTGATCGGCCGGAACTGGGAAACGAGGCATTAGCTCGCGCTCAACGAACTCGACAACGCAGCGCTCAGCAACTAACAGCGTGTTGTCGCAGGCATCCGGGTGGTCGGAAAATAGTTGACGCATTTGTGCCGGAGTCTTTAGGTAGAACTCCTGGGTATCAAATTTGAATCGATTCGGGTCAATCAAGGTGGAGCCCGATTGAACGCAGAGCAGCGCTTCATGCGCTTCGGCGTCTCCGGCATGGGTGTAGTGCAAATCATTCGTTGCCAAAAGTGGCATTCCGAGGTCTTTAGCGAGTCGCAAAAGGTCCGACATGGTTCGGCGTTCGATGTCTAGCCCATGGTCCATAATTTCAGCGAAAAAATTCTCTTTGCCAAAAATGTCTTGATACTCAGCGGCCGCTTTTCTGGCTTCGTCATATTGACCGAGGCGAAGGCGGGTTTGGATCTCTCCAGAAACGCAACCGGTGGTGGCAATCACGCCGCTGCTGTACTGGGTTAGCAGTTCTCTGTCCATGCGCGGTTTGAAATAGAAGCCGTCTAGCCAGGCTTTTGAAGACATTTTGAAGAGGTTGTACATGCCGGTGGTGTTCTCTGCAAACATGGTCATGTGGGTGAAGGCGCCACCGCCTGAGATGTCGTCCTCGCCACCACTACCCCACCGCACGCGAGTTCGCTCTTGCCGCTTGGTTCCCGGGGTTAGGTAGGCCTCAATGCCGATGATCGGCTTGATTCCGGCGCTCTTTGCGGTCTTATAGAAATCAAAGGCTCCGAAGTTATTGCCGTGGTCGGTGATTCCGATAGCGGGCATTCCGGCTTCAACAGCCGCTTGAATGAGCGGTTTGACCCTGGCTGCACCGTCAAGCATCGAGTACTCGGTGTGCACATGAAGGTGCACAAACGAATCTTTAGACGCAGACAATGCAGAATCTCCATTCAACTCATTTGGTGCCCTACGGCACTGATTTCAAACCTTTGGGCCTTTAGCCTATCCGTGCCAGCCCCCTGCTCAGAGCAGGCTTGCCGAGCCGACTAGGAGCCTCTTAGAACCTCGAGAGCGTGAACCAACTCAGGGGTGTATTCGCTCTCAAATTCGACGATTCCGCCCTTGGTTGGGTGCTCAAAACTCAACTTGACTGCGTGGAGCCATTGCCGATCGAGGCCCAACTTTGCTGCCAACTTTGGGTCGGCTCCATACATTGTGTCGCCTACCAATGGATGCCTAAAAGCTGAGAAGTGAACCCGGATTTGATGAGTTCTACCCGTCTCAAGAATCACCTCGACCAATGAGGCAGCCGGAAAGGCTTCGAGAGTCGTGTAGTGGGTAACCGAAGGTTTTCCGTCGTTGAGAACAGCGAATTTAAAGTCGGCTTTCGGGTGTCGGCCAATCGGGGCATCGAAAGTTCCTGCGAGAGGGTCTGGGTGACCCTGGATGATTGCGTGATAAACCTTGTGGACCGCTCGGTCTCTAAAGGCCTGCTTCAGTCTTGAGTAGGCGATCTCAGATTTAGCCAAAGTCATCAGCCCGCTGGTTCCCACGTCTAGCCGTTGAACGATGCCCTGGCGTTCAGGTGCCCCCGAAGTCGAGATCTGAATTCCCATCGCCAAGAGAGCTCCGGGCACGGTAGGGCCATCCCAGCCAACTGAAGGGTGTGCGGCTACCCCCGCAGGTTTATCAACAACAACGATGTCTTCGTCTTGATAAATAATCTTGAAGCCGGAAACCTCCACAGCGACGATTTCTAGGGGAGTTTTTGGCTTTGGCAGTGAAATCTCTAGAAAGGCATCTTCGACCAGTCGATCTGATTTGCCAAGCACTTTGGAGTTCATCAAAACCAGCCCAGAAGTCAACATTTCTGCGCAGGTTGATCTAGAGAGCCCTAGCAGTTTGGCGATGCCAGCATCGGCTCGCTCCCCCGCTAAACCGCCGGGGACTGCAACGTGCTTGGTCTCGTTCATGAGGCAGGTGTCGCTTTGCGACCGATGTTGTCGCCACGCATCACGCGAATCACGGTTAGCGAAGCAATCACCACGATTGCCACATCGGCAATGTTGAAGACCGCGAAACCGAAGGGCAACTGGAGAAAATCAACAACGTGCCCCTGAGCAAAACCCGGGTCTCGAGTTAGGCGATCAATTAGATTGCCAACTACGCCCCCTAGCAACACACCCGCCATAACGGCCCAGCCGCGGGTTTCGATTTTTCTAGAGAGCCACAGCAAAACGATGGTGGCAACCGAACTCAAAATAGTGAAAATCCAGGTCATCCCGAAACCAATCGAGAATGCCGCGGAGTCGTTGTAGACCAAAGTAAATTTGAGAACTTCGCCCAGCACATTCACCGATTGGTAAGGTTCTAGATTCTCGATAGCTAGGTACTTGGTTCCTTGGTCTAACAAAATTACCGCCCAAGAAACAACCAGCATCCAGATTTGGTGCGGAAAGTTTGTTTTTGAAACCTGACTAGCCAATTATTTAGTTGCCACCGTAGCCGAACCCATTATTTGGGTTCTGGCCATAGTTCGAATTATTGTTATCGGTCTGAACAACCGGCTGCACCGGGCTGAAACCATAACCGGCGCCAATTTCAGGCGTAGTTTCGGCACGAGATTCGCTTGGAGCTGCGTCTGACTCTTCTAGGTCGGCTAGTTGTCCTTCGATGTAGGCCTTTAGCTTGATCCGGTATTCGCGCTCAAAGCTTCGAAGCTCTTGAATGCTGTGTTCGATCAAAGCCTTGTCTTGCTCGAGGCGGCTCATGTCGGCGCGCTGTTGAGCCTCGGCTTCACGAACGACCCGGGCTGCTGTGGCGTGGCCCTCAGCGATGAGTGCATCGCGCTTGGCCAGGCCTTCGCGCACGTGCTCTTCGTGCAACTTTCGAGCTAGCTGCAAGAGGTTGTTGGTGTTGTTAGTGTCAAGCGTTGATGGGTCTGCAGTTGACTCAGGGAAGCTGCTGGCTTGAGGAATTGCAATAGCTGGGCTCAGGGCACTCTCGGAAGTTGGGTTGTTCAGTTGGTCGGCTAGGCCCGCGCCGCTGCGCTGAAGCTCATTGATGCGCGACTCTGAGGCCAAAAGACGCTGACGAAGGTCTTCGTTGTCTTGGTTTAGGCGACGAAGCTCAACAACAATCTCATCTAGAAAATCATCAACTTCATCTTGATCGTAGCCTTCACGAAATTTGGTCGGCTGAAATCTTTTGTTGACTACGTCTTCGGGAGTTAAAGGCATAACTTTTTACCTCGTTTGTCTTTGTCCAACGGTCGGGGGCACATCGGCACAGTAATGAACAGGTTATCCCAAACCAGACCATCGAGGAGAGCCAATATCCTAAAAAATGGGTTTAGGCGAGGCTTAGAACGATTCTTTGAAGGAAAAATACTGCAAAAACAATGACGGTCCAGCCCAAATCAAGTTGAATTGCCCCTAACCGAACCGGTTTGATGACTTTTCTGACCGCCTTGATTGGTGGATCGGTAACGGTCATGACCGATTCAACAAGGACCA
>Ga0075464_10000794_pt1 | contig 14036 bp, 9 predicted proteins | sample DEB19_08_DNA_5_FD_75068 | JGI IMG/M metagenome (GOLD analysis project Ga0075464, IMG submission 75068) | Aqueous microbial communities from the Delaware River and Bay under freshwater to marine salinity gradient to study organic matter... | ecosystem: Environmental > Aquatic > Marine > Coastal ...
AGTGCGCCCGGCAAACCAAAAGCGCGCCCCCCGATCATCAAGGCGAGGTTCACCACATTGGGGCCAGGCAAAATTTGTGCGACCGCCCAGTCTTCTAGAAATTCATCCTGCGTGAGCCATTTTTTTTTCTCGACCAACTCGCGCTGCACCACCGTCAGCACCCCCCCAAAGCCTTGCAAGGCCAGCCAAGTGAAGGACATGAACAAATCTGTTTTGCTGCGTGGCGCGTGGGTTGCACTCATAGGGTCAAACCACCCGCAACTTCAATCACCGTGCCATTGATGTAGGCGGCTTCGTCGCTTGCCAAAAAGGCGTAGACATTGGCAATGTCTTCTGGTTGTCCCAGTCGCTTGAGGGGCACGCGATTCACCATCTCAGTGATCACTTTTTCAGGAATGGTCGACAAGATAGGGGTGGCAATAAAGCCTGGCGCCACGGCGTTCACGCGAATCCCCTTGGGGCCGAGCTCGCGGCTCCAAGTTTTGGTGAACCCGATCACACCAAACTTGGTGGCGGCATAGTTGGTTTGACCAAAGTTGCCATAGATACCGACTACCGATGAGGCGTTCAAAATCACGCCGCTGCCTTGGGCCACCATGGCGTCGGAGACGGCTTGTGCGCAATGAAAGACGCCGCGCAGGTTTACGTCAATCACGCGGTCAAACTGCTCCAAGGTCATTTTTTGCAAGCGTGCGTCTTGTGTGATGCCTGCGTTGTTGACGAGCACATCAATGCGTCCAAATTTGTCGAGCACGGCTTTGACCGTGGCGTCCACCATGTCGCGTTGGGTCACATCCACCACAAAGCCTTGCGCTTGCGCGCCGGTGGCATGACATTGCGCCACCGCGGCATCCACGCCCGCTTGCTTCACGTCACACACGATGACGATGGCCCCTTCGTTGGCGAATTTGATCGCCGTTGCAAGACCAATGCCTTGTGCTGCCCCAGTGATGATGCTGACTTTGCCTTGTAGTCGCTGCGCTTGTGCGGTGTGAGTTGGTTTCATAGGGGTAGTTTAATCAGCCCGTGTTGCGCAACCCAGCCGCAATGCCGTTGATGGAGATGTGAATGCCGCGTTGGGCTCTCTCATCACGATCTTGTGGGCGCTTGCCTTCACGGTAGCGTCGAATCAACTCGACTTGCAGATGGTGCAAGGGGTCGATGTAGGGGAAACGATGGCGCATGGAGCGCTCCAGCGCAGCGTTGTTGACCAAACGTTGCTTGTCGCCCGTCACCAGCTTCAAGGCGTCTGTGGTGCGGTGCCATTCGGCTTCGATCAGACCAAAGATCTTCTTGCGCAAACGCGTGTCGCTGACCAACTCGGCATAGCGTGAGGCCAAGCCCAAATCGCTCTTAGACAACACCATGTCGAGGTTCGACAGCAGCGAGCGGAAGAAGGGCCATTGACGTTGCATTTTTTGCAGCAAGGCCAGCGCATCTTTGGGCTTGAGCGTGGGGTGCTTGTGGATGAATTGGTCCACCGCTGAACCAAAGCCCAACCAACCGGGCAAGGTCAAACGGCATTGACCCCAGCTGAAGCCCCATGGAATCGCACGCAAGTCTTCGATGCGAGGCGAAGCATTGCCGCTCTTGGGTCGGGCGGCGGGGCGGGAGCCAATGTTGAGCTCTGCAATTTCACGCAAGGGCGTGGATGCAAAAAAGTATTCGGTGAAGCCCGGTGTGTCGTACACCAAGCCTCGGTAAGCACCCATGCTGGCTTCTGAGAGCCATTGCGCGGCGTCCAAAAACGTTTGGGGGGCTGGCTTGGTGGTTTGCAACATCGTGGCTTCCAAGGTGGCTGCCACGAGGGTTTCTAAATTGCGTCGACCAATTTCTGGGTTGGCATATTTGGAACCAATCACTTCACCCTGTTCGGTGAGGCGAATTTGCCCACGCACGGTCCCTGGGGGTTGCGCCAAGATCGCTTGGTAACTGGGGCCGCCGCCGCGACCCACCGTGCCGCCACGGCCGTGGAACATGCGCAAGGTGATGTCGTGTGTTTTGAACAAGCCATCAAACACAGTGACCAAATCGATCTCTGCGCGGTACAGCTCCCAGTTGCTGGTGAAGATGCCACCGTCTTTGTTGCTGTCGGAGTAGCCCAGCATGATGTCTTGCTCTGCGCCACTGCGTTTGACCAGTTGGGCCACGCCGTCGATGGCGTAGAAGCCAGCCATGATGTCGGCGGCACGACGTAAGTCGTCGATGGTTTCAAACAAGGGGACAACCACCAAATCGCAGGTGGAGGTTTTGCTGTTCAAGGTGCCCCGCATCAAACCGGTTTCTTTTTGCAGCAGCAACACTTCGAGCAGATCACTCACTGTTTCGGTATGGCTGATGATGTAGTGGCGAATGGCGTCGGCACCAAAGCTCGCACGCATCTGGCGGGCCGTTTCAAAAATCGCTAGCTCTTTCAGCGCTAACTCCGAATAGCTCGCGCCCATGACGCGCAGGGGGCGTGCATCGTGCAACAGTTTGTTCAGCACTTCAATGCGCTGCGTTTCGCTGAGCTTGGCGTAGTTTTTTTCAACCCCTGCCGTGGCTAGCAATTCGGCAACAACCAACTCGTGTTGGTCTGAGCTTTGGCGCAAATCAACGGTGGCGAGGTGAAAGCCGAACACATCGACCGCGCGAATCAGCGGCGTCAGGCGTTGGGCCATCAAGGCACTGCCGTGTTGGGCCTGCAGGGATTCGGCGATGACACGCAAATCAGCCAGCAACGCGTGGGCCGATGTGTAGGCGTTTTGTGGGGCGACAGCGTGACGTGCGGCATCACCTCCGGTGAGGTCTTTGAGCGTGGCCGCCAAGCGTGCATACATGCCGGTGAGGGCGCGACGGTAAGGCTCGTCTTGGCGGTGTGCGTTGGTGTCGGGCGAGCGTTCGGCCAGTGCCTGCATGGCAGGGGTGACGTCGACCAACATGGCCGACATCGACAACTCGCCGCCCAAGTAATGCAACTCGGTCAAGTAGTGGCGCAAGGCCACATCACATTGACGGCGCAAGGCATAGTGCAGTGTGTCGGCGTTGACGTTGGGATTGCCATCACGATCACCACCAATCCATTGCCCCATGCGCAAAAAGCTGTGCACATGCGCATGGCCCAATTCGGCTTCGAGGTCGGCATAGAGTTTGGGGATTTCACTGAGGAACGTGGACTCGTAATAGCTCAGTGCGTTTTCAATCTCGTCCGACACCGTGAGTTTGGTGAAGCGCAACAGGCGGGTTTGCCAAAGTTGCAGAACACGGGCGCGGAGTTGCATTTCGTTGGCGACCAACTCACGCTGAGCGAGCGCATCGGGTGCGGCTTTGGGCGAGGTGTGCAGGGCCGAGCGAGATTTGATGTCGTCTCGCACCGCCAGCAGTTGCGCAATGCCGCGCTCAGCATCCAAGATGCTCTTGCGTTGCACTTCGGTTGGGTGGGCGGTCAGCACAGGTGAGACATGGCTTTGTGCCAGCATGTGCACGATGCTCTTGGGGGCAATGCCTGCTGCCTTGAGGCGGCTCAAGGCAACGGTCAGGCTGCCTTCTTGTGTGTCACCTGCACGCTCGTGAACTGCACGGCGGCGAATGTGGTGACGGTCTTCGGCCAAGTTGGCCAAGTGGCTGAAGTACGTGAAGGCGCGAATCACACGCACCGTAGCTTCGCCGGTGAGCGAGGCCAATAACTTCTTCAGTGCTTTGTCCGCGCTCGCATCTGCATCACGACGGAAGGCGACGGAGAGCTTGCGCACTTGTTCGACCAGCTCATAGGCGTCGCGGCCTTCTTGCTCGCGAATCACATCGCCCAAGATGCGGCCCAAAAGCCGAATGTCTTCAACCAAGGGACGTTCGTTGTCTTTGGCCAGTTGCGTGGCGCGGGCAGAGGCGGATAGTTTGGGTTTGGTAGTCATGGATCAGGCTTTCAGGCGGGCTGCTTCGGCGGCTTCAATGTCTTTGGCCATCTTCTTGCCCAGTTCGACGCCCCATTGGTCGTAGGCGTGGATGCCCCAGATGGCGGCTTGGCAGAACACCTTGTGTTCGTACAAGGCCATCAGTGCGCCCATGCTGCGTGGTGTGAGGGCATCGACCCAGATGGTGGTGCTTGGCACGTTGCCTGGGTAGTTGCGGTGTGGGGCTGAACGTTGCACCTCGGCCTCGTCCATGCTGCTGTCACGCAGCTCGCGTGTGGTTTCTTCAGGGGTACGGCCAATCGCCAACGCTTGCGCTTGCGCTTGCATGTTGAGCAACACCACGCGGTGATGCTCTGCCGCAAAAGGCAAGGGGCTGCGCTCGGTGCGCAAACCAATGAAGTCCATCGGTACCAAGTGCTTGCCTTGGTGGATGAGCTGGAAATACGCGTGTTGACCGTCGATGCCTAAGCCTCCCCACAACACAGGTGCCGTGGCAACCTCAACAGGACTGCCATCGATGTGCGTCGCTTTTCCGTTGGACTCCATGTCCATTTGTTGCAAGAACGAGGCAAACTTACCCAACGGTGAGGCATAGGGAGCAATGTTGTGCGAGGTCGCCCCCAAGAAGTTGCGGTTCCACACGCCAAACAAAGCCATCAGCAAAGGCAAGTTTTGATCGCTGGGTGCGGTCATGAAATGTTCATCCATCGCGCGTGCGCCCAAGAGCATGTCCTGGAAAGCGAAGGCGCCGATGGAGATGGCCAGAGGCAATCCAATGGCTGACCACACTGAGTAACGTCCACCGACCCAATCCCAAAAACCAAACGTGTGTTCGGGGGTAAAACCTTGGGCTGCAGATATTTGGGGGTTGGCTGTCACCGCGATCAGGTGCTTGCCCATTTGATCTGCGGGGCAACCGCCATCGCTTAACCAACGTTTGGCAGAGGCTGCCAAGGTCATGGTTTCTTGGGTGGTGAAGGTTTTGCTTTGCACCACAAACGCGGTGCGCGCGGGGTCGAGGTGGGCTAAGGTGGTGTAAAGGCTCCACGCGTCTACGTTGGAGACATAGTGCACACGCACTTTGTTTTTGAAGCTGTCGCGCGTCAAGTGGCTGAGCGCTTCGGTGGTCATGCGAGGGCCGAGGTCTGAACCACCGATGCCAAGGTTGACCACATCGGTGATGGACTCGCCGCCACACCCTTTCATCTGGCCTTCACGCACTTTCTCTGCAAAGGTGCAGACGCGGTGCAACTCATGGGCGACTTGTTTGGAAATCTCGTGACCCCAAGGAGGGTTGGGCACATGGCTGCCGCGCAGGGCGACATGCAAGACCGCGCGTTGCTCGGTTGCATTGATCGGTTCACCCCTGAACATGGCTTGTGCTTGGGTCATCACATGCGACTCATCCGCCAAGGCGAGCAACTGATGCATCACCTCAGGGGTGACACGTTGGCGCGCGTAGTCAATGCTGATGCCAGCACCGCTCGCATGCAACTTGGCATGTCGTGCGCTGTCTTTGAGCAGCTCACGCAAGTGCGGTTGAGGGCTTTGAGACAACGCTTGGAGGGCTTGCCATGCGTGGCGTTTCTGTGGCGGAACGAATTGGGTCATGGCTGGATTTTCGTCAAAATTAGAGGACATCTTCAGTCGTTTGAATGAAACTTTTGATTTGGCTTTGAATTAACTTGCAAGGGCCGCGTCAGTGGCCTCCCGTGCCAATCGGGTAATTTCTGCCCAGTCGCCACGCATCACCACGTCGATGGGTGTCAACCAAGAGCCGCCCACCATGGCCACGTTGGGTTGCTTCAAAAAATCGCCCATGTTGGCGAGTGAGACGCCCCCTGTCGGGCAAAAACGCATATCACCCAAGGGGCCGGCCATGGCCTTGAGCATGGCCAAACCGCCGGCTTGCGCTGCGGGAAAGAGTTTGACGCAAGCAAAGCCGTAGTCGCGCGCGGCCATCACTTCGCCAGGTGTCATCACGCCAGGCATGAAGGGCAGCTGGCATTGCATGGCGGCTTGCACGAGTGCATCGGTCATGCCGGGTGAGAGTGCAAAGCTGGCACCTGCTGCTTGGACGCGGGCCATCTCTGCGGCTCGGGTGACGGTGCCTGCACCCACGTGCATCTGAGGCACGTGCTTGGCGACTTGCTCAATCGCAGGCAAACCTGCCGCATGGCGCAATGTGATTTCCATCACATCCACACCGCCTTCGAGCAACGCGTGTGCCATCGGCACGGCTTGGTCCGGGTGGGTGATGACGATGACAGGCACCACGCGTGAGGTGAAGGCTGGGCGAGAGAACGCTGGGTTGAGTTGGGTCATGGTGGATCTCAAAAACGGGGTATCACAGCTGGCTGAGTAGGGGCGAGGCACCTGCCTCGGCGAGAGACGCATGTGCTCGGAACAGCGAGAAAATGTCGCGGCCTGTGCCGTGTTGGTTGCCAGACAAATCGGGGGTGGGCGCGATGCGTGCAGCCAACTCGGCGTCGCTCACTTCAAGGCTTAAGGTTTGGGTGTCACAGTCCAGCGCCATCATGTCGCCGTCTTGCACTTTGCCGATCAAGCCGCCATTCACAGACTCGGGGCTGAGGTGAATTGCCGCAGGCACTTTGCCTGACGCGCCGGACATGCGGCCATCGGTGACCAAAGCCACTTTGAACCCCTTGTCTTGCAACAAACCAAGAATGGGTGTGAGGCGGTGCAACTCAGGCATGCCATTCGCTTGGGGGCCTTGGTCGCGCACCACGGCAACGAAATCGCGCTCAAGCTTGCCCTCTTTGAACAATTGGGCCAGTTGCTTTTGGTCGGTGACCACCACTGCTGGGGCACGCACATAGCGGTGTTCTGGTTTGACGGCCGAGACTTTAACGACCGCACGCCCCAAGTTGCCTTGCAGCAAACGCAGACCGCCATCGGCGCTGAAAGGCTGGCTGACGGGGCGCAACACCGCTTCATCAGCCGACAGCGTTGGCACCTCGCGCCAATCGAGTTGGCCATGGTTGAGCCAAGGCTCGACGGTATAGCGGTGCAGGCCTTGGCCCATGATGGTATGGACGTCTTCGTGCAGCAAACCGACACTCAGCAACTGCGCGATCAAGTAGCCCATGCCACCCGCTGCTTGAAAGTGGTTCACATCGGCGCTGCCATTGGGGTACACACGGGCGAGCAAAGGGACGCAGGCGGAGAGGTCAGAAAAGTCGTCCCAATTCACGATCAACCCTGCAGCTCGCGCCATGGCGACGATGTGCAAGGTGTGGTTGGTCGAGCCGCCCGTGGCCAACAAACCCACGATGCCGTTGACGATGACCTTGGCATTGATTTGGTAGCCCATGCCCGTGTCTTTTTCTTGTGACAAGGCGACCGCACGTTTGACAGCATCGGTGGTGAGGGCTTCACGCAAGGGCGTGCCGGGGTTGACAAAGGAGGAGCCAGGCAAGTGCAAGCCCATGATCTCCATCAACATTTGGTTGGAGTTGGCGGTGCCATAAAACGTGCAAGTGCCGGCGCTATGGTAGGCCGCTTGCTCGGCTTCAAGCAGTACTTCGCGGCTCACCAAGCCTTGCGCGTATTGCTGTCGCACCTTGGCTTTGTCGTCATTGGACAAGCCAGAGGTCATGGGGCCCGCCGGCACAAACACCGCGGGCAAGTGGCCAAACTGCAAAGCGCCCATGAAGAGGCCAGGCACGATCTTGTCGCACACGCCCAAGAACAAGGCCGCATCAAACACGTTGTGTGACAAACCGACGGCCGTGGCCAAGGCGATCACATCCCGCGAGAACAGCGACAGCTCCATGCCGTCCTCACCCTGCGTCACGCCGTCGCACATGGCGGGGACGCCACCTGCGACTTGTGCCGTGGCACCAGCGGCGCGGGCAGCGACACGAATTTTCTCAGGGTAGTGCTCGTAGGGCTGATGGGCCGAGAGCATGTCGTTGTAGGCGGTGATGATGCCGACGTTGGGCTGACGTTCTTGGCGCAGCACCAGTTTGTCATTGGGTGGCATGGCTGCATAGGCGTGTGCCGCATTGGCGCATCCCATGCCACCTCGGTATGGACCGGGTTTTTTCGCCTTGGCCAAGACATCTAAATAAGCTTGGCGTGTGTGGAGGCTGCGTTGCTCAATGCGTGCCGTCACAGCGGCGAGGGTGGCATGAAGAGGTGTGGTCATAAGGCTGTGAGGGCTAAGAAATAAAGTTTTAGTTGGCAAGCCAAAGCGCCACAGGCGTTTGGGTTTGTTGCAACACAAAAGAGATAGGGAGCGATGGGGTCGCCGCCCGCCAAGCTTGTTGCAGCGTTGGCAACTTGTCTGTGTCCGTCAGTGGCAATACGATGTGGCGGGCACTGAGGATCTGGGCCAAGGTTTGGGTGATACGCGGGTAGGGCGCGTTCGCAGGTGGGGGCGCCAACACCATGGCCATACAGGTTTGCGTGTTGCGTAAATCCAGTGCTTCGGCCAAGTTAGAGGCCTCTGGAAACAGAGATGCCGTGTGTCCATCTGCACCCATGCCCAGTACCAGCACATCGGCCGTGTTGGCCGCGAGCAGCGCCATGCTGGCGGCCTGTGCAAGTAGAGGTGGGGCAGGCAAGGGCTCGGATGCCCCCGCCACCATGAACACCAGGTGCGCTTGGGCCGCTAAGTCTTGAAGTAGATGGGTTTGCACCAAACGTGCATTGCTATCGGGGTGGGTGCGTGGGACGCAACGCTCGTCCACCAAGGTCACGCGCACCCGCGACCAATCGATGGCGATGACACGCAAGGCCTCAAACAAAGCCACGGGTGACTTGCCGCCTGACACGCTCAGCACCGCAAAACCACGCGCTTGAATCGCTGCGGCCAAGCGTTGGGAGATGTCTTGGGCTAAGCGCACATTCAGCGTTGCACTGCTGACGGTGTGGACCGTCAAGGTGCCGCGTGATTCAGGATGCCAAGTCTGGGCCATCACGCCTCCTCAAACCACGTCAGTTCTTCGCGTGCCATCAAGGCAGACGAGGCAGCAGGGCCCCAACTGCCAGCAGAGTAAGCCCGAGGTTTGTCATCCAACTTGGCCCATCCGTTGATGATGGGTTCCACCCAGATCCATGCGGCTTCCAATTCGTCACGGCGCATGAAGTGTGTGAGTCGACCCTTGATGACGTCCATCAACAAACGCTCATAAGCTTCAGCGCGACGCTTGTCGGAGGACTGTTGCAAGTCGAGTCCGAGTTTGACGGGGTGCAAGATCATGCCAGAGCCTGGTTCTTTGACCATCATCTCCAGCTGAATCGATTCTTCGGGTTGCAAGGTGATGATGAGTCGGTTGGGCTCTTGCTGTGCGGTGGCCCCAAAGATGGAGAAGGGCTGATCCGCAAACTCAATGATGATTTGCGACTCTCGGCGCTGCATGCGTTTGCCTGTGCGTAAGAAAAACGGCACGTTGGCCCAGCGGGCGTTGTTGATGTGCGCGCGCAAAGCCACAAAGGTCTCGGTGCGGCTGTCAGCGGGCACGTTGGCTTCTTCTAAGTAGCCCTTGACGGCTGCGCCTTCAGAGGCGCCCGCGGTGTATTGGCCGCGCACGGTGTCGCGTTTGATGTCGGTCAAATCCATCTTGCGCAAGGAGCGCAAGACTTTGAGTTTTTCGTCTCGCACGTCATCGGCACCCAAGGAGATGGGGGGCTCCATCGCGACGATGCACAGCAGTTGCAGCAAGTGGTTTTGCACCATGTCGCGCATGGCCCCTGCGCCGTCGTAAAACCCAGCACGGCTACCCACGCCCACGCATTCGGCCACGGTGATTTGCACGCTCTTGATATATGGCGCACGCCACAGTGGCTCGAAAATGGCATTGCCAAAGCGCAGCACCATCAGGTTTTGCACTGTTTCTTTACCGAGGTAGTGGTCAATCCGGTAGATCTGTTGCTCGTCAAAGTAAAGCGCGACGTTTGTGTTGATGTCTCTGGCCGAGGCCAAGTCTGTACCCAATGGTTTTTCTAGGACCACGCGCGACTGCGCATCGACCAAGCCTGCACCCGATAAGTTGGCGCAAATTTGGGTGAACAGGCTAGGTGCAGTGGCCAAGTAATACACGCGCAGGGCGGGTAGGGCGCACAAGGTTTTGAGCTTCGCGTAGTCGGCGGCTTGATTGACGTCCATGCTCACATAGGCCAGACGCGCTAAGAACGCTTGCCAATCATGGGCGCTGAGCGCATCGCTGTCGATGAAGGCGGGGGAGTTCTTGTCGATGAAGTCTAGATACGCTTGGCGCGTCCAATCTTGTCGGCCCACGGCAATGATGCGTGTGCTGGGATCGAGCTTGTCGTGCAAATGCGCCATGTAGAGCGCAGGCAGAAGTTTGCGAAACGACAAGTCGCCAGCGCCGCCAAAAATCACGATATCCAGCGTCCCTGCTGTTGGATTGTTTTGTGTCATGAGTAACGTTTATTCAAAAGGTTTTGTTTCATGTTGCGCAGCAGCGGCTGAAGCTGCGCACTGCCGATGCGCAACGCCACGGTGGTGGTCAGCACGTCGACGATCATCAGGTGCAACAGGCGCGAAACCATCGGGCTGAAGCGTTCGTAGCTCTCGGGGTGATCGGCGCAGAGGTGGATTTTTCCGGCATTCGCCAAAGGTGAACCCGAGGCTGTGATGACCACCGTGGTCGCGCCGTTCTTTTTGGCAATTTCGCAAGAGTCCAGCAAGTCGCGGGTGCGGCCGGAGTTGGAGAACACCACCAAGCAGTCACCTGGTCCGAGCAACGATGCGCTCATGATTTGCATGTGGCCATCGCTGTGCGAAATGGTGTGAAACCCAAGACGGAAAAATTTGTGCTGCGCGTCTTGCGCCACGATCCCTGAATTGCCCACTCCAAAGAACTCAAGACGTTTGCCTTTTTTGTGGGCCAGGGCGATGGCGTCGGCGGCTTTGTCAATGGCGACGGATGAAGCGTCGTTGCGGTACTTGAGGAACGCGGTGACGGTGTTGTCGATCACCTTGACCAACACATCGCTGCTGCTGTCTTGTGCACCCACGTTGCGGTGGATGAATGGCACGCCCTCACTCAAACTGCCAGCAAGTTTGAGTTTGAAATCGCTCAAACCTTCATAGCCGATGGTGCGGCAAAAACGCACCACGGTCGGCTTGCTGACTTTGGCGCGCTCTGCGAGCTCTGTCACCGGCAGCGTCGAGAAAGCGCGAGGGTCCGTCAGTAGGAGCTTGCCCACCCGCTGTTCAGCGGGAGCCAAGGATGAAAGTGTCGATTTGATACGTTCTAACATGCTGCAAATGTAACTTAGTTTCACCGTTTGTTAAATTTAGTTACCTCGCATCGTGTCGGCGAGAATGGGCCATCTCATGCCCAAATCTCGCATTTCATCGTCTGCTCGTTTTCAGTTGGAAGGTGCCATTGGCGTCTTCGACTCGGGCGTTGGCGGCCTCTCCGTTTTGCGCGCGATTCGCGCGGCCCTGCCGCATGAGCATTTGGTCTATGTGGCCGACTCGGGGCACGCGCCTTATGGCGACCAGTCCGAGTCCTACATCACGCAACGCACCCTGAGCGTTGGGCACTGGTTGGCCGAACAGGGCGTGAAAGCCATCACCATCGCCTGCAACACGGCCACCGTGGTGGCGGCCAAGACCCTGCGTGAACAAACCCATTTGCCTGTCGTCGCCATTGAACCCGCCATCAAGCCCGCCGTGGCCCTCACGCGCAGCGGTGTGGTTGGGGTGTTGGCCACGCGCCAAACCGTGCAAAGCGCCAGTGTGGCCAGGCTGGTCGAGGTGTTTGGCGGTGACAAACGCATCTTGCTGCAAGCCTGTCCAGGCTTGGTTGAACTGGTCGAACGTGCTGATGTGCACAGCGCGGATGCCGAAGACTTGCTGCGCCAGTTGGTCGAACCTTTGCTTGCCGAAGGGGTCGATACCCTGGTGTTAGGGTGCACCCATTACCCGTTTTTACGCGACATCATTCAGCGTTTGGCAGGCCCCGATGTGGTGCTGCTTGACCCTGCGCAAGCCGTCGCCCGTGAATTGGCCCGCCGTTTGGCGGACCATGGCGGTTTGTCCGTCCAAACCGAGCCGGGCCATGTCCAGTTTTTCACCTCCGGTGATGTGGGACAAGCCCAAGCGGTCATGTCACACCTGTGGAACGAGCCTTTGACCGTGCACCCGTTACCCTGACACGATAGCCCCTCAAAAGCCAAGGGCAGGGCCTAGCTCGTACACTTACGGCCTCCATGAATGCCTACGCCGACGTCTCCCTTTTCCCCCGCAATGCCAAGCCGCTGACCAGTTACCGCAAGTACTGGGCGGCCCGTTTTGGCACGGCCCCGTTTTTACCGATGAGCCGCGAGGAAATGACGCAGCTCGGCTGGGACAGTTGCGACATCATCATCGTCACAGGCGATGCTTATGTGGATCATCCGAGCTTTGGCATGGCGGTGATTGGGCGCATGTTGGAAAACCAAGGTTTCCGCGTCGGCATCATTGCTCAGCCCGATTGGCAAAGTGCCGATCCGTTCAAGGCTTTGGGCAAACCGAATCTGTTTTTTGGCGTGACCGCCGGCAACATGGATTCGATGATCAACCGCTACACAGCGGACCGCAAAATCCGCAGTGACGATGCGTATACCGCAGGCGACATCGGCGGCAAACGCCCCGACCGTGCCGCGCTGGTGTACAGCCAACGTTGCAAAGAGGCCTACAACGAGGTGCCCATCGTGCTGGGCGGTATCGAAGGCTCCTTGCGCCGCATCGCGCATTACGACTACTGGTCCGACAAAGTGCGCCGTTCGATCGTGGTGGACAGCAAATGCGATTTATTGCTGTATGGCAACGCTGAGCGCGCGATTGTAGAAATCGCCCACCGTTTGGCCGCCAAAGAGCCGGTGCAAGACATCACCGATGTGCGTGGCACAGCCTTTGTGCGCCGCGATACACCCGAAGGTTGGTTTGAGATTGACTCGTCCAACATCGATGCACCAGGCCGAGTCGAGGCCCATGTCAACCCGTATTTGATGATCAGCGACCAAGCCAAAGCACAGGGCGAAACCTGTGCGCGGGACGACGAGGCCAATGCTGTGGCTGATGCGGCCAATGCGCAAGTGGGCGCCAAAGCCAACACTGGCTTCACCATCTCACCGCTCAACTTTGTGCCCAACGCCGCGTTGCAGGGCAAAGGCAAGCTCAAAGTGCCACCGCGAGAGCGCAGCGTGATTCGTTTGCCCGCGTATGAGCAAGTCAAGTCCGACCCCGTGCTCTACGCCCACGCCAACCGCGTGCTGCATTTAGAAACAAACCCAGGCAACGCCCGCGCCTTGGTACAAGCCCACGGCGAAGGCCATACCGCGCGCGATGTGTGGGTCAATCCGCCGCCTATCCCGCTCACCACTGCCGAGATGGATTTGGTGTTTGATTTGCCCTACGCCCGCAGCCCGCACCCCGCGTATGCCGACGAGAACGGCGGCCATGACGGCGAAACCAAAATCCCTGCGTGGGAGATGATCCGCTTCAGCGTCAACATCATGCGCGGCTGTTTTGGCGGTTGCACGTTTTGCTCCATCACCGAGCATGAAGGCCGCATCATCCAAAGCCGAAGCGAAGACTCTGTCATTCGCGAAATTGAAGACATCCGAGACAAAGTGCCAGGCTTCACCGGGGTTATCTCTGACCTCGGTGGACCTACCGCCAACATGTACCGCATCGGCTGCAAGAGCCCCGAGATCGAGTCGGCCTGCCGCAAACCCAGCTGCGTCTACCCGGGCATTTGCCAAAACCTCAACACCGACCACAGCTCGCTGATCCACATGTACCGCCGTGCGCGGGCATTGAAGGGCGTCAAGAAGATCCTCATTGGTTCTGGCCTGCGCTATGACTTGGCCGTCAAGTCGCCCGAGTATGTGAAAGAGTTGGTGCAGCACCACGTGGGCGGCTACCTCAAGATTGCCCCCGAGCACACCGAAGGCGGCCCGCTCTCCAAGATGATGAAGCCCGGCATTGGCAGCTACGACAAGTTCAAACAGATGTTTGACCGCTTCTCCGCCGAAGCCGGCAAGAAACAGTTTTTGATTCCTTACTTCATCGCCGCCCTCCCGGGCACCAGCGACGAAGACATGATGAACCTGGCCATCTGGCTGAAGAAAAGCGGTTTCCGGGCCGACCAGGTGCAGACG
>Ga0075464_10000796_pt1 | contig 14027 bp, 15 predicted proteins | sample DEB19_08_DNA_5_FD_75068 | JGI IMG/M metagenome (GOLD analysis project Ga0075464, IMG submission 75068) | Aqueous microbial communities from the Delaware River and Bay under freshwater to marine salinity gradient to study organic matter... | ecosystem: Environmental > Aquatic > Marine > Coastal ...
ACGACTACCGCTACAAGCACGAGTGGATCCTGGTCGGCAAACGCAAGGCAGAGCGCATCAAGGGCGTTTCGATCCTTTACGGCTGGAAAAAGGGCACGCACTTCTTCCGCGACACCCGGGACGAGTACGATATCTGGGAGGTCCCCAGGGAACACAGCGGCGTCTACAAGCACCCCACGCAAAAGCCCGTCTACCTGATAGAAAAGGCCCTGGCGAACAGCTCCGAGCGCGGATGGAACATACTGGATATCTGCGCAGGCAGCGGATCAACCCTGATAGCCTGCGAGCGCTTAAAGCGCCGTTGCTTTGCTATGGAATACGACCCGAAGTACTGCCAGGTAATCATAGATCGCTGGGAAAGCCATACCGGACTCAAGGCCGAAAAACAGCCCGAAATGGCTGAACGCACTACATGAGAGTAGAGAGGAACATCAAAAAAGATTATAGGACGTTGGAGTTATGAACAGGTTATACACAACGAGAAACGCAAGGACAATATATTCAATGACTTATAACTTACTACATTAGGACTAACGGAGTGCTACCTTACCACTCACTCTGAGTGGGTAGAGAGGGTAGAGTGGGTAGAGTCACGGAAAGAACACATTATACACAGGATATCCACAAACGGGATAAAAACGGGAAAACAATCATGTACAAAAAGTCGGAGAAGATGAAACTGATACGGCAGAGCCTTGAAGCCGGCAACTGCCTCGGTGTCGCCATAAAACAGGCGGGGATGAAAAGCTATAACACGATCCAAGAGTGGCGAGCCGAGCGGCCCATGATCGACCGATACTTCGCAGCCTGTACGAACCGCATGGAGAACAAGCGCGTAGACGCGGTGGTCGACGCCTTATTCAAGACCGCGCTCGGAGGCAGCGTAGCGGCATGCGCTTTTTACCTTAAGAACAAGGCCGGATGGAAGGATGTCGACGCCCCGGTCGTGAACGTATACACCCAGATCTGGAACGGGCTCGTAAGCAAGAGCAAGCGTGTTGATGAAAAAGGAAGGATACTCCCGGTCAATGACGGCAACGGCTGAAACCACAAGGACCATACACAGGCGCAGGCCGCAGGTAAATCTCGCGGACATATCCAAGGCCAAGAAAAAGGCCATGATGAACCTCGTGGCCTGCCGTTATCTCCTGCTCACAACCGATAAAGACGAGGTCCTGCCCCCCGAGTATCACTACACCTGGTCCTCCGCACTCCTCGATGGGCAACGCAATACAGCGATCGAGGGTTTCCGTGAGAGCGGCAAGACCCAGATCGTCCTCCGGGCCTTCCCGATTTATAGCCTCGTCTTTCCGAGCCGGGACCGCGACTACATCGTCCTCATCAAGAACAACGCGACCCTCGCCTCTGCCAAGCTCCGGGAGATCGAACACGAATACCAGACCAATCCTATCCTCTCCGCCAATCTCGTAAAGGTACATGAGGAGTCAGGTAGTGTCTTCTCGGTCGACGTCCGGGACGTATACGGCGAGATCATCAACGTCCGCATAGAAGCATACGGCAAGGGCGCCTCGATCCGCGGGCTGGCCAATCAGGACCGTCGCCCGAAGATAGCCATCATCGATGACCCGCAGGACACCGAGGACTCGCAGTCGGAAACCACGCTCGAAAAAGACTGGGAGTGGTTCCTCTCGGACGTAATGTTCCTTGGCCAAAACACGCGCATATTCCTGATAGGCAACAACCTGGGCGAGCGCAGTATAATTGAGCGCGTCTTCAAGAACACCGAGGAGCTGAAGTTCGATACCTACAAGATCCCCGCGGTTATCGATGGCAAGAGCGCGTGGCCCGAGAAGTATAATATCCAAGGCATCGAAGAAGACAAGGAGAACTACCGCAAGCTCGGCAAGCTCGACATCTGGTTCAGGGAGAAGATGTGTGAGGCCATAGCCGATGAAACCCGGCGCTTCAAGCGCGAGGACTTCCGCTACTACTCCGTCTCGACCATGACCGATATAATCTCCCGGTGCAACATCTTTATCCCGGTCGACCTCGCGATAAGCGAGAAGAAGGCCGCGGACTACACCGCCCTGCCCATTGTCGGCATAGACTTCCTCAACAACTGGTTTATCCTAGACGTTATCCACGGCCACCTCGATCCGACCCAGACCATAGACTCAATATTTGCCTCTGTTTCGCGCTGGAAGGCCCTAGGCGTGGGGATTGAGAAGGTAGCATACCAGAGAGCCTTGATTCACTTTATAACGCGGGAAATGGCAACCAGGGGCATTTTCTTCCCCATCCACGAGTTGGCAGCCGAGAAACAGAAGGAAATCCGCATAATGGCCCTGCAGCCGCGCTTCCGGGCGCACACGATATGGTTCCCGGATCACGCGCCCTGGCTGACAGAGCTCGAGAGCGAACTGCTGATGTTCCCCAAGGGCGAGCATGATGACATAATCGATGCCCTCGCATACCTTCCGGTGTTCGGATACCCGAAGGACAAGACGACCATGAAGCGTGACGAGATCCGCAGGATGGGACTCAACCCGAACATCGTACTCGGATACGAGGCGCGCAAGGAATACGACCCGTTTGCCGAATGAAAGGAGAACGCAATGTGCTTCTGGAAGACCGCTAAAGAACCCAGCATCAACATAGAGCAGACCAAGGCGCCGGATCTGCCGGCCGCACCATCGCCCACTCCCACCCCGGAGCCGAGCGTGGTATCGCCGCAGGAGTCGGCGGCACAGAGGCAGCGCAAGATCAAGGCTATGCGATACGGCGCGATGTCAACCATCAAGACCGGAGGCCAGGGCGTGACCGGAACAGGACCCGATCTCGTCAGCCCGGCGGCCTCGGCGCTTTTCTCCAAATCGACCATAGGGAGCTAAACGATGCCTGACAAGATAGTCAAGAACCCGTCGTCGCTTAACAAGTGGGAGTTCATAAAGCGCGGCAAGGCGCTCAAGGCCGAAGGCACGCTATGGATGCCCACGCTCAAGGAGATATCGAAATACGTCTATCCTACGCGTGGATGCTTCGATGAGGCAAAGCCGAACCAGGGCAGCAAGATAGACCATAAGATAGTCATAGACTCCGCGGCCGAGGATGCCGTAGGTGTCATGGCCGCCGGCTTAAGCTCCGGGCTGACAAGCCCATCCCGGCCGTGGTTCAAGCTCGCCGTGCCCGACCCAGACCTGATGGAGGACCGCGACGTAAAGATATGGCTCGACGACACCTGCAACCGCATGCGCGACGTCTTCCAGCGATCGAACATCTACGGCGCGCTGATGTCCGATTACGAGGAGATAGGATGCTTCGGCACCGCGGCCATGTACATAGGCGAAGACTACAAAGAGGTCATACGCGCCCGGGTATTTACGATAGGCGAGTACTACATAGGCGTCGGCGCAACCGGGCGGGTCAACGCATTTTACCGGCGCTTCCAGAAGACCATCGGACAGATAGTCGAGGAGTTCGGCATAGAAAACGTCAGCGACGAGGTCAAGGCCGCATGGAAAAACAACCAGCCCGACAATTATCACTTCGTAAACCACCTCGTTGAGGTCAACGACAACCGGATAGAGGACTACGAGGATTTCGGCAACATGGAATTCCGCGAGGTCTACTGGGAGGATAACCAGAAGGACGGCAAATACCTTTTCGCCGGCGGATACATGGAGTTCCCGTTCATGGTCCCGAGGTGGCAGACAACGACCACCGCAGATGCATACGGTCGCGGACCGGGGTGGAAAGCCCTGGGCGATGTCAAGATGCTCCAGAAACTCCAGAAGGAGAAACTTATATCCGTCCAGAAGTCGAATGATCCGCCCCTGCAGGCGGACGCCTCGGTCATAGGCGAGGTCAACGCGAGCGTCCCCGGCGGCATTACCAGGACATCGACATCCGTTCCGAACGCCGGAGTGCGCGCGGCATATGAGGTGCGCCCCGACCTTAACGCCATGGAAGTAACCATCGAGAAGACCACGGCGAAGATCAACGCCAAGTTCTTCAAGGACCTGTTCCTGATGTTCGTAGAGGCCGACAGGACAGGCCGCAACATCACGGCAACAGAGGTCATGGAGCGCCAGGCAGAAAAACTGACCGTCCTCGGACCCGTCCTCGAGCGCTTGGAGGGCGAGCTCTTAAGCCCGCTCATCGAACGCACTTTCTCCATCATGGTCAGGAAAGGCCTGATCCTTCCGCCGCCGGCCGTGATAGAGGGCATGCCCCTGCGCATCCAGTATATCTCGGTGCTTGCGCAGGCGCAGAAGATGGCAGGCGTGACCGCCATCGACCAATGGACCTCCGGCGTGGCCGCCTCAACTGCCATAGATCCTGAAGCGACAGACCTAGTCGACATGGACGAGGTCAACACCATGAAGGCAGACATGCTAGGCGTCCCGGCCAAGGTCGTAAGAAGCAAGGGAGCCGTGGCTATGCGCCGCAAGCAGCGCGCCCAAGCCCAGGAGCAGGCAAGCAAGGCCTCCCAGATGATCGCGATGGCAGAGGCCGCGAAGAAGGGCGCCGGCGCCGTCAAGGACATGTCGCAAGCGCCCCTTAACCAGAACAGCGCTCTTGACTCGACTCTCGCCGGGATAGCCGGAACCGGAGGCATGAGGCAATGACAAAGGAATACGATCCTCTCGAGTCAGAGAAACAGAAGGAGGACGATCGCAAGAAGCGCGAGAGTACCCGCAAGCGTGAACTCAACGATATACGCAAGGTTCTCTCGCTCCCGGAAGGCCGCAGGGTAATATGGCGCATACTCGGCAACTGCGGGATGTTCCGCTCGCCATATACGCCCAAGGATACGAACGCGACCTTCGTTGAGATAGGCAAGAAGGAAATAGGGCTGCAGGTTCTTCAAGACGTGACCGATGCGAAGCCCGAGGCATACTACCAGATGTATTTTGAATCGGTCAACGAGAAGAACGAGGAAAAGAAACAGGAGTCCGGGGAGTAACCAGGAGGAAGCAGAGATGGCAGACCCAGTAAAGGATCCGGCGCAAAACCCAAATCCCGCCGATCCGAATGCAGCAGCAGCGGCAGCGGCAGCGCCGGCCAATCCGGCCGATGCGGCCGCAGGAAAGCAGACCCCCGCGGCGGACGGTGCAGCAAAGGCTGAAGGCGGTGCAGACGGAAAGAGCCTGCTCGACCAAGCCAGCGATGACACGCGCAAAGCGGAGGAAAAACGGCTCCTCGAAACGCCCGAGGACCAGCTCAACGATACCGACAAGGTAAAGAGAGCCGATCTGATAAAGGCGCAGCAGGAAGCGGCGAAAGGACAGGTCCCCGAAAAGTATGAGATTAAGGTGCCTGACGGGATGACGCTTGACCAGGGACTCCTGGACACGCTCACTCCGGTTTTTAAGGAGCTTAAGCTCACGCAGGAAGGGGCCCAGAAGCTCGCCGATGCGTACGCGCCGGCCCTCAAGGCTATGGCGGAGAAGACGCTGGCGGATGCGAAGGCGCAGGAAGATCAGAACTTCCAGAAGTTCGTGCAGGAACGCAAGGATGAAACCATCAAGGCTCTCGGCGCAAACTACAAAGAGCAGATGTCCTATGCGGCAAGGGCGCGTGACAGGTTCGCGAGCAAAGAACTTCGCGAGAAGCTCGAGCTCTCCGGCTTGTCGAACGATATCGATGTAATAAAGCTGTTTATCGATCTCGGCCGCGCGATCAGCGAAGGGAAGTTCGTAGACGGAAAACCGGAGAATCCGGGCAACGCTAACCCGGTCAAGACACTATTCCCGAGCGCTAGCGACAGCAAATAGCGCCGCGGAATAAAACGAAAGGAGCAGAACCATGGCTGCATTATCAACCTACTGGCCCACGCTGTTAGACGTAGCGCGTAGGCTGGACCCGAACGGCAGCATATCCGCCGTTGCGGAGATCCTCAACCAGACGAACGAGATACTCGACGACATCCCGTTCGTAGAGGGTAACCTTCCCACGGGCCATAAGACGACCCTGCGGGCCAAGATACCCACGCCTACCTGGAGGCTATTGAACCAGGGCGTCGTGCCTGTCAAGTCGACCACGAACCAGATCACCGAGGTATGCGGAATCCTCGAGGCCCGGTCAGAAGTCGACTGCGACATGGCGAAGATGAACGGGAACACCGCGGAGTGGAGGCTCTCCGAGGACCTTCCCATCATAGAGGGCATCGGCCAGGAACTCGCGTCGACGCTCATCGATGGCGACACATCCATCGACCCCGAGAAGTTCGTCGGTTTGTCCCCGAGGTATTACTCGCTCGCGTCGAGCGTGACGACCTCGGAGAACATAATCGACGGCGGCGGCACCGGATCCGACAACACGTCGGTCTGGCTCGTCGGCTGGTCGAACGCGACCGTGCACGGGATCTACCCGAAGGGCTCGAAGGCGGGCCTGACGCAGGAAGACCTCGGCAAGCAGACGGTCATCACCGACATGAAGACCGGCGCAAGGATGGAAGCGTACGTCACGCGCTACCAGCAGGTAGCGGGGCTCTGCGTGCGCGACTGGCGATACGCGGTCAGGATAGCGAACATCGACATATCCGACCTCGAAACCGCCGGCGACGCGGCCGATAGCTCGGCTAACCTTATCAAGCTGATGTCGATAGCGCTCGATAAGATACCGAACCTGTCGTCCTGCCGCCCGGTGTTCTACATGAACAACCGCGTGCGCGCAATGCTGCGCGTTAAGCTCATGAGCAAGTCGAACGTGTTCTTGACGCTCGAGGACCTCAAGGGCGCATCCGGCATAACCCGCCCGACCCTGCAGTTTATGGGCGTGCCGTGCCGCAGGGTGGACGCGATCGGCGTAGCGGAGGAGCAGATCAGCTAGGCAACTCCCGGCCTTAAAGGATGAGGCCGGATAACGTGATAATTCAAGGAGGAAACAAGAGATGGTAGACAACAGCTTGCTGTTAAGCGACGCGCAGAGCATACAGGATACTGGCGCGTCCACAAACCACGTAGACTCTCTCGCCGCGGGCGATGCCATAAGCCCCGGCGCGAGGATCAAAGTGAGCGTAAACACCGCATACGCAAGGGCGGCCGGAGCCTCGACGCTCGTGGTAACCTTGCAGTGCGACAGCGACTCGGCCTTCGGTTCGGCCAAGACGCTGCTTACCTCGGCCTCGTTCGCCACAAGCGAACTGACCGCAGGCGCGGTGTTGCTTGACGCCGTAATCCCGAACGGCGTGGAGCGCTACATCAGGGCTTATTACACCTTCGGTGCCGCGCATGATTCCGGGAAACTCGATGCACACATCACCCTCGATACGGCAAAGGGTGTGGACAAGCAGTACTAACCCAAGAGAGGAGAACAGGCGATGAATAGGCGTTTGCTTGTATGCCTGATGACGGCGGTCATGATGATCGCATTTATCGGGCCGGCATGGGCCACTCCGCTCAACTGGGGCAATACGGACCTCAATCCCGTATTGCAGCGCGTCATCCCGAACGACCTGAAGTATGCAGGCACCGAACCGGGTGGCGTGTCGACCATCGTATCGACCGTATCAAAGCTCTCGTCAGCGAACATGGCGTTCGGGCTGCTGAAGCTTAAAGGTGCGGACAAGACCTTCTCGATGGATGCTGGCGTCCAGGGTAAGCAGATTACTCTGATAAAGGATGACTTCGACGCCCGGACCCTGAAACTAGACTTGTCGATAGATGCGGTCGGAGCGAGGACGGCCCACACTGGGTGGTCTTCCGTTACGTGGGGTACAGCCCCCGGCGGATTCGTTACGCTTCTGTGGCTTGACAACACGAACGGCTGGATAATTACAGGATCCGGCGGTTCGGTAACGGTCACATACTAGGCGGAGGAGGGGCGGGCCTAAAAACCCGCCCCCCTAACGATGAACAAATACCTGCCGTACATAGCGGCATTTATTATAGCGGTGCAGTCATTCACGCCGCCCCTGGAGTTTGAGATACACTTCGTCAACAACCAGGTGCAGTTCGCGTGGGTTTTCCTGCTGTGCGCCTTCTTGGCCTTCTGGCTTATATTTACATCCATAAGCCCGTGGCTGAAGGTGCTGATGCCCTATGCCTTTATAAGTTGCTTCTTAAGCCGGGATCCTCACGGATCCATGACAACTTTCGTCTGGCTTACCCTCGCGATGTTATTTTACCGGCTCTGCCTCAAGATACAGGACTGGTCGATAATATTTAAAACGATCGCGTGCATAGCGTGCGTGAACCTCGCGATACTCCTCCTGCAGTTATACGGCAAGGACACCCTTTATAATTTCCATCAGCCCCTCCAATGCCTCGGGACCATCGGCAACGAGATGCAGGTAAAGAGCTTTCTGCTCGTCGCGGTGGCCTTTATGATAGCCTACGGCAAGCCGAAGTTCCTCGCGGTCTACCCGTGGGCGACGGTCGCTTTCATAATCGGAAGCATGGTATCATACTGCGTTATCGATGACGTGTTCAAATATTTTATATACGCCCGCGGAAGCGTATGGTACACCTCCCTCGCCCTCACCGGACAGCACCCGATCGTCGGGATGGGCCTCGGGACATTTAAGTCCATCTTCCCAGTCCTGGCGCACGGGCATTTTACGGCAGAGGGCACCTGGACAAACGCGCATAATACCTTCATCCAGATGGAATTCGAACTCGGCGCCATAGGCCTGTGCATATTCTCCGGGTGGGTCCTGTCGCTCCTATCCCGCGCCAGGGGCTTCCTTCTCGCCGGGGTAATAATAGTCGGGTTTACCATGATGGTGCATTTCCCAGAGCGGCAGAGCACCGTCGTTCCCATAATGATAGCATTTGCGGCCTTTGCTCAACAGCAAAGCCGAAAGGAGGTCTACGCATGACACTGGCAGCCACGACACAAACCGACATAGTCAACGCGGCTCTTGGGCACCTGCACAAGCGCGCGATTGCCTCAATGACCGAGAACTCCCCAGAACGCCTCGAGGCCAGCAGGGCATGGACGAAGTGCCTCAAGGAATGCCTGCGCTCGTTCCCATGGCCTTTCGCGAAGGTCACGGAAACCCTCGCCTTAAGCGATGTCGAACCGCCGCCCCAGTATGAATACTCCTACGCGTGGCCGGCCAACGCTGCCGCAGTCTGGAGAGTCTACAACGAGGCGACCGTCAACCAGAAGGACGGCGAGGTCTTCGAGAAGATGTTCGACCCGGACACCAACACGGTCTACATAGCGACGAACTGCGATAGCGCATATGCCGTTTACACATACCTGCTCGAGGACACATCGAAATACGACTCTTACTTCGTGACCGTGATGAGTTTCAGGTTAGCGGCGGAAATGTGCGGCCGCTTGACAGGCGACGATGAACTCACGAAGGACCTGATGAAGACCTTCAACGCAATGATAAGCGACGCGAAGCGCCTCGGATCCTACGAGGACAAGTCAACGAACAAGGACTCACGCACCTCGAGCTTTGAAGACGCTCGGGAATAAAAAAGGAGAATCAGATGAACCTCGGAGAAAAGAACAGGGATGCAATGCTCTACCCGAAGACTGCGGCGAGCGAAGAAAAGGATAAGGTGTCATACCCCGAAGTCCGGCTCCCGCTCAAACTGATATCCGAGCTCAACCTCAAAGTCGGCGACGACATCGAGATAGTAATAAAAGGAAAACTCACCGGCATGGAGGACACGAAGTGGAGCAAGACAATGTCGATGGAAGCCAGGGAAGGCGAGGTAAAGTCATCGTCGAGCAAAAAGAGCGTTCTCGAAGGAGCATAATAAATGCCCTTGCTTAACCTTATACGCCCGAGTTTTGCCGGAGGCGAATACGCGCCCGCGCTCTGCAGTCGCGTAGACATAGCGCGCTATCATATAGGCGCCAAGCTCTTGCGCAACATGATAGTGCATCCTACCGGAGGAACATCGAACCGGACAGGATTCCGTTATGTAGCGACAACAAAAACCGATGGCAAGAAGGTAATCCTTGTGCCTTTCAAGTTCTCCACGACACAAACATATATGCTTGAATTTGGGGAATACTACTGCAGGTTTTACAAGGACGGCGGACAGATCCAATCAGGCGGAGCGGCTTACGAGATCGTCACCCCTTACGCAGAAGATGACCTCGAAGATATAAGCTTCACGCAGTCCGCGGATGTTCTTTTCCTCGCGCATCCGGATTATCCGCCAAGGCAGATAAACAGGTTCGGAGATACCGACTGGACCCTGACACATTTCCAATTTTTCAACGGACCCTTCCGGCTTCCTAACACGAGCAACGTAACCCTGGCGATATCCGCGACAACAGGCATGGCTGCAACCTTAACGGCGGCAGCGCCGGCGTGGGTTACGGCAACCATTTACGAGATCGGTGACTATGTGACCGAAACCGTCACGGTCTACAAGTGCCTCATCAAGCACACCGCCGGAACATTTGCCAATGACCTCGCCGCATCATACTGGGAGGCGGCCACCCTCGCGGTATTCGACGACGAACACGTGGGGGCCCTCTTCCAACTCCATCATTACATCGAAGGCCAGAGCGCGAATGATGCCCTCGCTAGCGTCGCTGCAGGAACGGCGATATCCTGCGGTGGAACGTGGCGCCTTATAACACACGGAACATGGACAGGTAAAATACAGGTCGAGAAGTCGATAGACGGAGGAACAACCTGGACGTGCATCAGGGCGTTCACGTCGGCCGATGATTTCAACGCCGATACATACGGAACAGAAGACACAAACGGAGGAACAGAACCATTCCAAGTAAGGGTAAATATGACGGCGCGAACATCTGGGACCTGCAACGCGGACCTCTCTGCTGATCCTTACCTGCACTCTGGAATCGCCAAGGTAACCGCATTCGTAGATGCAACAGAGGTAACCGTGAACGTAGAACGGGCCTTCGGATCCACCGATGCAACCGCCGACTGGGCCGAGGGAGCGTGGTCGTTTTATCGCGGGTATCCGTCAATAGTCGAGTTTTCTCCGCAGGACAGGCTTATATTCGCGAATAACGAATCTGAACCCCAGACATACTGGGCTTCGAAGGTAAGCAATTATTATGACTTCGGAGTCAGTAACCCGCTTGTCGATTCCGATGCGATATCGTCTCCGCTGCCGTCGCGCGAGCTCAACGGCATAAACGGGATTATAGCTCTGCGCAACATCATAGCCTTAACAACCTCTGGCGAGTGTTCGATCGAGTCGTCTGACGGCGGACCGCTTACCCCATCAACCCTTTATAACAAGATCCACGGATACGAAGGATCATACGGCGTGCGTCCGGTCGTTATCGGAAACCGCGCGATATATGTCCAGCGCGTAGGTTCAATGATTCGTGATATAGGCTGGGAATTCAGCGAGGATGTTTTCAAAGGATCCGATATAAGCGTCTTCGCAAACCACCTCTTCAACGGATATACGATAAAGCAGATGGCATACCAGCAGAACCCCGACCGGCTCGTCTGGGCGGTAAGAAGCGACGGCCGTCTCCTCTCCATGACATATATGCGCGAGCAGGAGGTGCTTGCCTGGACCTGGCACGATACGAACTTCGGGATAGACAAATTCGAATCCGTTGCGGTAATCCCGACTGAAGGATACGACGAGGTATGGGTATCCGTCCGTAGAGGATCCAAGCGGTACATCGAGCGCCTGGCAAAGAGGATGCCTACCACGGACCCGCGCGACCAGTTCTTCGTCGACTGCGGAATATCGTATGACAGCCCCAAATACATTACAGGAGTAACGCAGGCAAACCCCGTAGTCATTACATCCGTCGCCCACGGATACAGCAACGGCGATACCATCGATATAGCGAATATCGTCGCGGACGGCGTTCCCCCAGGGTCATCGCTTGATAACATGGCGGCCGAACTGAACCTGAAGCGGTACAAGGTAAAAAACAAGACGGATGATACATACGAGATAACCGACGAAGACGATGTCGATATCGACGGAACGAACTTTACGAACTACGTCTCCGGAGGAGAATCGAGGGTACCCATAGGAAAAACAACCCTCGTGACCGGTCTCGATCACTTAAACGGAAAGACGGTATCTATCCTGGCCGACGGAAACGTCCTTGCCCAGCAGGTCGTTGCAAGCGGGCAACTCGCCGCTCTCGATGCCGACTACTCAAGGATACACGTGGGCCTGCAGTACTACTCCGACTTTGAATCGCTCAACATAGACCTCTCCGGACCGGGCGGAACGATACAGGGAAAGAAAATACAAATCCCCGCGGTAACCTTTAAGCTTCAGAATACCCGCGGCGGATACAAGGGACCCGGGGATCCTGAACTCGAGAACGCTGTGGCACTGACACCTTTTGCCGAGCCCATGAGGCCCACGCTCGGAGATCCCCTTTCGTTATACACCGGCGATCAGATGGAATCGCTCGGAGGCGGATACCAGGACGGCGGCAGGGTATTTGTCCGGCAGTCGGACCCTCTACCCATAACGATACTCGCCATCGTTCCGCAGGTCAAAGTCGGAGGCATAGCGGCCTCATGAAAACCTACTATAAGGACTCCGAGTTAGAGGTTCGCGATGCCGTTCCGAGCGATGCAATAGCCATAGGCAACAACATGAGGAAATCCGACCGGAACGAAATATGGAAAAGCAACCACGCCACCCCCAGGGCGGCGATTCTTACGGGATATCGCGAATCGGTCATAAGCCTGACCGCCACGATTAACGGAGAGCCCGTAGCGATCACCGGAATCGTCCCGACAACTTTCCTTGGGAACTCGGCCGTGATATGGATGCTCGCGACCGATAAGATAAACAAGATCCCCAGGAGGTTCGCCAAACAAAGCCGGCTCATTATAGGTCGCTTCCTCCAGCATTATCCGCATCTGTATAATTTTGTTGACATAGAGAACACCGGGTCAATAAAATGGCTTAAGTGGTGCGGTGCCGAGTTTGGTCCGGTTAACAATTACGGCATGGAACAGAAACCATTCCGCTACTTCCAATTTTTAAGGAGATGACGACATGTGCACAGCTGCTATAATGCTACCGATAGCAATGGGCGCCACGGCAATAGGCGGCGCCGTAAGTGCTTATGGCGCATACAAGGAAGGCGATGCGACTGCGCGCATGTACAGATACATGGCATCCTCGGCCGATATGCAGGCACAGATATACCAGAAAACAGCGGACCAGAACGTCGAGATAGTAAAGAACACCGCCAATCTTAACAAGAAACTTATACAGGATAGCGCCGCCAAAGACTCGCAGGCTCTCGTCAACCAATACTCGGAACTGATTGGAGCCCAGACCGCCGCAATCGGTGCACAGGGCGCGGCAGGATCCGTCACGGCGGCCAATATAGCGCTCGATACCCTGATCAAACAGAAGGCAGATGAACTCGAGGTAAGATATAACGCGGACATGAAGTCCTGGAAGCTCGAGAACGAATCGCGCAACAAGATCTGGGAAATAAAGACCGATGCGGCGAACCGGATATGGGGCCTTGGCATCGAAGCCGGACAATATCGGACAGCGGCAAAGAACGCAAAGAGAGCCGGCTCCATCGGCGCGATGACATCCCTTCTGGGCTCGGCGACACAGATAGGCAACACCGGCCTTAACTATTACCTTACGAAATAACAGGAGAAGATAATGAACATTCCTATAGCGAAAAGGACGGTAGGCCCCGAAACGGTCCAGGTAAACGGACCGCAGGCAACGCCTGCAGAAGTCCCGAAACCTGTCGCCGGCGCTTTCGGTACCGAAGAAGCAAAAGCCATAGGTAACTTCGGCGATGCCATCCAGACTCTCGGCGTCGCTATGACCAGGATAGCCAAGAAGCGCATCGAGTGGAAGAACGATGTGCAGATGGCGGATCTCAACAACAAGTACATAAGCGACACCCTTGATATGCTCCATAACGACAGAACGATAATCAGGGGCGAAAAAGGAAGCGAGCAGGAGATTCCGGACGGCATCCTCGACCGAACCGGATACGGGGCAATCGGCGCCTCCGATGAATTTGTCGAAAGAGAATTCGCGATACGCAGCGGGATCCTGTCCCAGATAAAGGACCAGAGCAACAGGACCGAATTCGAACAGAAACTGACCTCGCATTTCCTCAACCTGAAGGAATCCGTCATA
>Ga0075464_10000798_pt1 | contig 14025 bp, 9 predicted proteins | sample DEB19_08_DNA_5_FD_75068 | JGI IMG/M metagenome (GOLD analysis project Ga0075464, IMG submission 75068) | Aqueous microbial communities from the Delaware River and Bay under freshwater to marine salinity gradient to study organic matter... | ecosystem: Environmental > Aquatic > Marine > Coastal ...
AGTTAAATGAATTAGGAGAAGAATTTAAGCGTTTAATGAAAGAGGAAGTAGCTGCGGATGATATCGCAGAAAATATAGCAAAAGCAACAGGTATCCCCGTGCATAAAATGATGCAATCAGAAAGAGAAAAATTATTGCATTTAGAATCTGCGTTACATGAAAGAGTGGTGGGTCAGGAAGAAGCCATCACCGCAGTGTCAGATGCGATCAGAAGAAGCAGGGCTGGATTACAAGATCCTAAAAAGCCAATTGGGTCGTTTATATTCTTAGGAACCACAGGAGTAGGTAAAACAGAATTGGCAAAAGCTTTAGCCAACTATTTGTTTGACGACGATAGTATGATGACAAGGATTGACATGAGTGAGTACCAAGAAAAGCATACTGTATCAAGATTGGTTGGCGCACCTCCGGGATACGTTGGCTATGATGAAGGAGGTCAGTTGACTGAGTCTGTTCGTCGAAAGCCTTATAGTGTCGTGCTATTGGATGAAATTGAAAAAGCACATCCGGACGTTTGGAATGTTTTATTGCAAGTGCTTGACGACGGAAGATTGACGGACAACAAAGGAAGGGTAGTGAATTTCAAAAATACCATTATCATCATGACGAGCAATATTGGAAGTCATTTGATACAAGATGCATTTGAAGAAGTGACAGATAAGAACTTGGATGAAAAAACTGAATTGGCAAAGTCAGAAGTGATGAATTTATTGAAGCAAACCATCCGTCCTGAATTCTTAAATAGAGTAGATGATATCATTATGTTCTCACCATTGTTGAGAAAGCAGATGTCTGCGATTGTTCAGATTCAATTGAGTCAATTGAAGTCCTTGGTTGCAGAGAACGGAATGCATATTGAGTTCACAGACTACCTTGTGGCGTACCTGGCTGAACAGGGCTTTGATATGCAATTTGGAGCAAGGCCTTTAAAGCGCTTGATTCAGAAATTAGTGGTGAATGAATTGAGTAAGCAGATTTTAAGCGGTGCGATAGACAAGTCTAAAAAAGTATTGATTGATATTTTCGACGGGGTGGTCGTTTTTAGGAACGAGGCTTAATGTATTGCATAGTTGAATGCAACTCAAGGAATGGGTTTTGAAGTATTGATTTGTACTTGTATATTTGACGGATAGACATATTTGTTCTATCCGTCAATTTATTTTATGGCAAATACAAAGAAGGCAGCAGTTGGATTTATTTTTTTCACTTTGGTGATAGATATTGTTGGACTAGGAATTATCATTCCCGTTATTCCTCAATTGATTGAAGGGTTGCTGCATACCCATGATTTAAGTAAGGCAGCCTTATATGGCGGGTGGATGACTTTCTTATATGCAATGATGCAATTTATATTTGCTCCTTTAATTGGGAGTTTAAGCGATAAATATGGCAGAAGACCCGTTCTTTTAATTTCACTTTTAGGCTTTGGTTTGGATTATTTGTTCTTAGCATTTGCACCGTCTATTTTTTGGTTATTTGTAGGACGAACAATTTCTGGAATCACAGGTGCAAATATTACAACTGCATCTGCTTACATGGCAGATATCAGTGATGATTCAAATAGGGCCCAAAATTTTGGAATGATTGGTGCTGCTTTTGGAATCGGCTTCATTATTGGTCCAATGTTAGGAGGCTTTTTAGGAGAAATTGGTCCTAGACTTCCTTTTATTGTAGCAGCAAGTTTAGCCTTGCTGAATGTCGCATATGGTTATTTTGTATTGCCTGAATCTTTGCCTGTGGAAAATAGAAGGGCATTTGATTGGAAAAGATCCAATCCTTTAGGATCATTGGTGCATTTAAAAAAATATCCTGCTGTTTCTGGTTTAATTTTTGCTTTAATCTTTATTTATTTGGCTTCTCATGCAGTTCAAAGTAATTGGAGTTTTGCCAATATGGAAAAATTCAAATGGTCACCCAAGATGATCGGGTTCTCCTTGGGTATGGTAGGCTTGTTAGTTGGATTGGTTCAAGGTGTTTTAATACGTTATATCAATCCAAGGTTGGGGAATGAAAAATCTGTTTATTTTGGCATTGCATTGTATGCATTGGGTCTTTTATTATTTGCCTTTGCCTCTAGCTCCTGGATGATGTTTGTTTTCTTAATACCTTATTGTTTAGGAGGTATTTCTGGTCCAGCATTGCAATCTTTAATTTCAGTTCATGTGCCTAAAAATGAACAAGGGGAGCTTCAGGGATCCTTGACCAGCATTATGAGTGTGACATCCATTGTAGGACCGTTGATTATGACGAGTTTATTTGCCTATTTCACCAAGCCAAGCAATCCTATTTATTTCCCAGGAGCGTCTTTTTTATTGGGTGCTGTTTTTATGTTGATTAGTGCAGTCATTGCTTACTCCGTTTTAAAGGGAGAAACTAAGTCAATTAAAGCATAGAGTCCCTTACTGTTGTTATATTTGTGGCTCAATAAAGGCCAAAATATGTCTCCATTAATGCAACAGTTAGAAGAAACTGCTCGTTTTATTCAGTCAAAAATCAATGCAACAGCCAATACTGCTATTATTTTAGGAAGCGGATTGGGCAATTTATCAAGTGTCATTGAACCAGAGTTCAGTGTTCCTTATAGTGAAATTCCAAATTTTCCCGTGAGTACCGTTGAAGGGCATAAGGGAAGATTAATTCTGGGCACATTGAATGGTAAAAAAGTATGGGTCATGGAAGGCCGTTTTCATTTCTACGAAGGCTACACTGCAGAACAGGTTGTTTTTCCAATTCGTGTCTTGAAATTGTTGGGTGTAGAAAATCTATTCTTATCCAATGCGGCAGGCGGGGTCAACAAAGCCTATGAAGTGGGTGATTTAATGATCATTAAAGACCATATTAGCTTCTTTACCATCAATCCTTTATTGGGCAAAAATGAGAATGCATTGGGAACACGTTTTCCAGATATGAGTGAGCCTTATGCCAATTCATTTATAGAAAAAGCAAAACAAATTGCTGCCGATCATCAAATTAAAGTGCACGAAGGGATATATGTGGGTGTAACAGGCCCCACTTTCGAAACAAGAGCAGAATATCAACTCATTAAAATAGCTGGCGGAGATGTCGTGGGCATGAGTACAGTGCAAGAAAACATTGCCGCAGTGCATTGTGGAATGAAAGTTTTCGCGATGAGTGTGGTAACTGATTTAGGTATTAGAGAAGACAACAATGTCATCACGCACGAAGAAGTATTGGCAGCTGCAAATGCTGCAGAACCTCTGTTAACCTTAATTTTTAGTGCATTGGTAAAAGAAGTAGCAGCGTAATGTCGCAATCTATTTCAAATAGAACTATCCTAATTCCTAAAATGAGCCCTAAACCTATCATTTTTTTATGTTGTTTGGTCAGTTGTCTTTTTCTAGGACAACTGGAAGCGCAGAATATGCGCTTTAATTCATTTAGTGGAGGAGGTGGAGGCGGAACGGACTCTTTACAAAAAAGAGACAAATCCGAAGATTCCATTGCTATTTATTACAGATTGTACAACAGTCTAGTCATTCAGAAAATGGATACTTCAATCGCTGATTTCTATTCAAAATTCATTTTGCCCTATACCAATTATCATTTAGGCAATTTAGGCAATGCCAGTAAATCATACTTGTTTAACCCATTGCAGAGAGGTGGATGGGACGCCGGTTTCAGGGCATATGAGGTGTACAATTATACATTGGAGCAAACTCCGTTTTTTCAAACAACAAAACCATATACTGAATTAGGTTATCTGTTAGGAGGAAAAGGGGAGCAGTTAATGGAAATACTCCACACTCAAAATAAAACAAAACAGTTCAATTATTCTTTTGCCTATCGTTTCAGCAATGCGCCTGGAAATTTAAAAAATCAACATGCGAATTTGAATAATATGCGCATTACAGCAAATTATCAATCTAAACGCAAACGTTATGCCTCTTCTTGGGTGATGTTGTCGAATAAGTCTGCATCTTCTGAAAATGGAGGCTTAGTGAATAGCGCTTTGATCGATAGTCTTTCATTGAATAATCCATATGAGCTAGAAACCAAACTAGGTGTAAGTGGCGCTTCTTTTAGAAACCCGTTCAATACCAATATTGCCACTGGGTCAACGTATAAAGAGCAAAGTTTTGTATGGAAGCAGACCTATGATTTTGGCCAAAAAGATTCAGTGGTTAAAGATACCGTTACAACCTATTTATTTTATCCTAGACTTAGATTTCAGAATGAAATAAAATACCAGTCCAATCAATTTATTTTTGCCGATGCCAATCCCAATGCATTGAATTATCAACAATATTTTAATTATAAAGGGGTTGTGGGTGAGGCGATATTGTTTCAAGACAATTGGAAAAGATTAACCAATGAATTTAGTTTAGTTTCTTTTCCAGAGAAAACAAATCCCAATCAGTATTTACAAATAGGAATGGGTTATCAGCAATTGAATTTTAAAGACACATTGATAAGATGGGCCAATCATGATTTGTATGGACTGGGTGTCTATAAAAATAAAACCAAGAATCTTCGTTGGGATATCCAAGCATCCGGAAAACTATTTTTAAATGGGTATCATGCAGGCGATTATGAAGCACAGTTGTCTTTAAGTAGCATGGTCAATAAAAAAGGGGATAAGTTGGAATTGTGGATGCAAAACTCCAATCGTACACCCTCATTCAATCGCCTTGGAATCACCGCATTCCCAGTTGTAGAAAGACAAAATATAGACAAAGAAAACATCATTGAGTTAGGCGGTTTATGGAACCAAATAAGCCGTGGTCTAGCAGTTTCGTTTCAGTATAAGCTCATCCAAAATTATCAGTACTTTAGTTCAGGGTATCAGCCGATGGTCTACGATAAAACATTAAGTTATGCCAAAGGAACTGTGTCACACCAAGTGAAATTAAGTCGGTATTGGAATTGGTACAATGAGTTCACTTTGCAGGTAATTGATCCAAATGCGCCATTGCATCTTCCTGTTCTCTTCACAAGACAAAGGGTTGCTTTTGAAGAGAATTTCTTTAAAAACTTATATCTCTCAACGGGTGTAGAATTGATCTACCATTCATCATTTCAGGCGGATGGGTATATGCCATTGACTGGACAATTTTATCTTCAAGATCAATTTACCACCAAGAATAGACCTATTGCCAATGCCTTTTTAAATTTTAGGATCAATAGATTCAAAGGGTTTATTCGCATGGAGCAGTTGAATACTTTATTAGCGACTAGTAATCAACTAGGTACACGTTATCATTTCACCGCGCCCAATTATCCAGGAACGGGTACATGGTTAAGAGTCGGAATTTGGTGGAATTTTATCAATTAGTCCTAACTTTGTATTGTGAAGCAAATCTTGACCATACTACTTTTATTTGTGTATAGTTTCTCCAGTATCGGGGCTACAGTGAAGGCACATCTTTGTGCTGGAAAAGTTCAAAAGTGTTTTTGTGGCAAATCGAATAAAAAAGATACATGTTGTGCAGAAAAAACAACGTACATAAAAAAGCAGGATTTACATCAATCCACTGAACTGCCGGCTGCAAAACATCCTTTATTTGTTGCAGCTACACCGGCCACAATTTATGCTTATTTAGCTATCCCAAAAGTCACAGAAAAAGCAGAACGCCAGTTTCATTCAAAGAAGGGGCTACTTTTTACTGGGCCGCCAATCTATGCCTTAGATTGTCTTTATTTAATTTGATTTTAATGTTGTCTGAACATCATTGGACTTGGTAAATTTATTTTACCAGATCCATTTATTGTATTTCCAGTTTCAATTATTAAAATTATTTTATGAAAAAATTATTCCTATTAAGTGGCTTAATGATTGCCACGCTGTTTTCCGCCAATGCGCAAACTACTACAAAGTTAAAAGTGGCAGGCAACTGTGGCATGTGTAAATCAAGTATTGAAAAAGCTGCTAAGTCTGCGGGTGCAAGTTCTGCAAGTTGGGATATGGATGCCAAGTTATTGACCTTGATTTTTGACGGCAAAACCAATTTAGATAAAATTGAATCAGCTGTAGCTGCAGTAGGTTATGACACAGAGCATAAAACAGCAACAAAATCGGCTTATGATGCTTTGCATGAGTGCTGTAAATATGAACGTGAAGCAACCCCGCTTGCAGAAATCAAGAAAGTTACTTTAGTTGCATCTGGTTTGACTTGCTCTATGTGTTCAAAAGCAATTTTCAAGGCTTTAACTAGTTTGGATTTTGTTGCGGATGTAAAAGTGGATATTGAGCAGTCTAAATATATCCTCACGTTTAAATCTGGCAAGAGCGTTGTGGTTGATCAAATTAAATCTGCAGTGACAGATGCTGGTTTTGGTGTTCAAAGCTTAGTCTATGAATAGTAAAATGATATCCATTCGTTTTTGCGGATTGATTCTTTTTATTTTTATGGTATTACCTCTAGTTGCACAGGAGTTGTATGTTTTCACAGAACCTGCAAGCACCAAACCTGCAAGGGCGATCGGCTTGAAACATAGTTTTCAAAAAATGGGCGGCAATACCAATCGAAACAATCAATATACCCAAATTCAACTTGGACTAAGTAAAAAATTATCTCTTTACCTAGGTACAAATTATGGTGGTACAGACGCCTATGCACAATATCGTTTTTATACAAAAGATGCGATGTATGCACATACTCGTTTGGCATTGTATGCAAAGACAATCCATACCAATCGTCGAGCGGTTCATACTAGTGCGGTTTTATTAGATGGCGAAGAATCTGTGCAAGGCGCAGGTTTGATTATAACTCAGTTAAAGCACAAGTGGGCTAGTTCACTTACTATGGGGTATGTTCAGAAACAAGTTTGGAGTCAACATTATGGAAGGAGTGCCTTTCAGTATAGTTTTTCCAATGGATTGTTAATCTATCCCAAGCGTTATTCCTCCTATGTGCAAACCAATGTCAATCTTTACTTAGAATTATTGGGTCAAAAACTTTTGTCTGGTAAAGGGCAATATTTGGATGCGGCTCCGTCTATTCAAATGATTTTTAACAGCCAAGCAAAAGTTAACCTAGGTTATCGATTCGCTTTATTGGATAAGACCAATAGGATGACGAATAACAGTGTCTATCTTAGTGTGGATTACCTGCTTTTCAATGCTTTACCTAAGTCAAAACAACGAAAAAAGCCTTAACTTTAGAAGGTGAAAAAGTCACTAACAATATTTTTGATGTCTCTGTATCTCCTCGGAGCTACAGAGGCTTATCAATTATTGAAACTGCCCAACTTATTTGCGCATTACAAAACGCATCAACAAATTACAAGCAGCATTAGCTTTAGTCGATTTATTGACATGCATTATTTCTCTGTTCAAACTTATGACAATGATTTTCAGCAAGACATGGAATTGCCATTTAAGTCATCGAACAGAACCATCTCTCTTTTGAATTTCGTGAGCGTCTTTGCTCCAAAAAATTTCAGCATACAGCCAGTAGAGTTTGCGATCAATAGAACTTATCCAGTTGTGGATGATCGATTCGATTTGTCTACAAAATTGAATGCAATCTTTCAGCCTCCACGAGCGTAATTCATTTTCATTTTTTGCAATTATCTGATAGGATCTTTTTAAGTAAGTCGTATCTATTCATTATGTTGAATAAGAAATATTTTTATGTTATCAAAAATTATACAGTTTTCGATTAAGAATAAATTGGTGGTACTCTTAGGTTTATTCGCCTTGCTACTTGGAGGCATTTATTCTATTTCCAAACTTCCAATAGACGCAGTACCTGATATTACCAACAATCAAGTATTGATTATTACTTCTGTTCCCAGTGCTGGTGCGCCAGATGTGGAGCGACTAATTACAGTACCAATCGAACAAGCGACTCGAAATGTACCTGGAATTTTGGAACAAAGAAGTTTTTCAAGATTTGGGTTAAGTTTAGTGACCCTTGTTTTCAATGACGACGTTGATATTTATTGGGCAAGGCAGCAGGTTTCCGAGCGATTGATTACGGTGAAATCACAAATGCCAGAAGGTATGGGGATCCCCGAGTTAGGGCCATTGACAACAGGTTTAGGCGAAGTGTATCAATATGTTGTCAGACCTAAAAAAGGGTATGAAGGTCGATATAGTTTGACAGAGCTTAGGACGATGCAAGACTGGATTGTCCGTAAGCAATTATTGGGCACACCTGGTGTGGCAGATGTGAGTAGTTTTGGAGGTGCAGTGAAACAGTTTGAAGTGAGTGTCAATCCTGAATTACTAAAGCAATATGATGTATCCGTGAATGACATCTATACCGCTTTAAGCGATAACAATCAAAATGCTGGAGGCGCTTATATTGAACATGGTCCTGGTGTCTTGTTTATTAGAACAGAAGGGATGGTGGACAGTATGGATCAGATTGCCAGTATCCCGGTTAAAATATTGCCCAATGGAACACCACTTTTAGTTAGAGATCTAGCCCAGGTTAAATTAGGAGAAGCGACAAAGTTTGGCGCAACAGCATACAATGCAGAAGGAGAAGTAGCGGGGGCTGTGGTGATGATGTTAAAAGGTGAAAATAGTAAACAGGTCATTGATGATATAAAATCTAAGATTGCAATCATTCAAGAGTCAATGCCAGAAGGCGTGGTAATTGAAGCATTTTTAGATCGCACTAAAATGGTGAACAACGCAATTGGCACGGTCTCCAAAAATTTATTGGAAGGCGCGTTGATTGTCATTTTTGTATTGATCCTGTTTTTAGGTAATCTTAGAGCAGGTTTAGTGGTTGCTTCAGTCATCCCATTGTCCATGTTATTTGCATTTATTTTAATGCATCTTTTTGGAGTGAGCGGCAACTTAATGAGTCTGGGCGCTTTAGATTTTGGTTTGCTTGTGGACGGCGCTGTAATTATTGTAGAGGCAGTATTGCACCAATTATACCATAGTTCAAGAAAAGAAGCGCACAATCAATTGGATAAGCAAGAAATGAATACGATTGTAGGTCAAGTATCTAATAAAATGATGGGTGCTGCCGCCTTTGGTCAAATCATTATATTGATTGTGTACTTGCCAATTTTATCCTTAACGGGCATTGAAGGCAAAATGTTTAAGCCAATGGCGCAGACTGTTTCATTTGCTTTGATAGGGGCATTCATTTTATCTATTACCTATGTACCTATGATGAGTGCCTGGGTATTGAATCGAAATAGGATACAAAAAGAAACATTGACGGATCGCTTTATGCAAAAGTTGGAAGCGTTCTACGAGCCATTGTTAAAAAAGGCATTAAGTATGCCAAAGCAAATTGTAGGCGTAACGATTGCGGTGTTTGTTGGCGCTTTGATTTTATTAACGACACTTGGGGGTGAGTTCATCCCTAAATTAGAAGAAGGCGACTTTGCCGTAGATACAAGAATGCTGAGTGGAAGTTCATTGAATACCACTTTAGATGCGACACAAAAAGCATCTAAATTATTATTAGATCGTTTTCCGGAGATTGAAAAAATAGTAACCAAAATCGGCGCAGGAGAAATTCCGACAGATCCAATGTCTATGGAGGCTTCTGATTTGATGATTATTTTAAAAGACAAAGAGGATTGGGTATCTGCCAAAACCTTTGATCAGTTAGCGGATACCATGGGCAAAGTGATGTCGCAGGTCCCAGGTATTACTTCTGGTTTTCAATATCCTGTTCAAATGCGCTTTAATGAATTGATGACAGGGTCAAGACAGGATGTATCTTGTAAAATTTTTGGAGAGAATTTAGATAGCTTAGCAAAGTATGCAGCATTGATGGGAAACTTGATTAAGGAAGTGGATGGGGCAAAAGACCTATACACTGAAACGGTTACAGGGATTTCTCAGGTAGTGGTGCATTTTAACAGAACAGCGATAGCTAGATATGGCGCGAATATTAAAGAGGTCAATCAAGTGATTCAGTCAGCTTATGCGGGAGGTGTGGCAGGAAAAGTTTTTGAAGGTGATAGAAGATTTGATTTAGTTGTGAGATTGAATTCGGTCCAAAAGAAAGATTGGCAGCAAATAAAAAATTTGATGGTAACCGTGGGAAATGGAAAGCAAGTGCCTTTATATGAATTGGCCGAGGTTCGCATAGAGGAAGGACCCTATCAAATACAAAGAGAAGATGCTGCGAGAAGAATTGTGGTTGGATTTAATGTGAGAGGCAAGGATGTCAAGACGGTTGTAACAGAGGTGCAGGATAAGGTTAAAAAATCGATTCAATTTCCTCCGGGTTATTATGTGGTTTATGGAGGACAGTTTGAAAACCTAGAACATGCAGTAAGTCGATTGCAAATTGCAGTACCAGTCGCTTTACTATTGATATTGGTCATGTTGTTTTTTGCCTTCAATAATATCAAACATTGTTTATTGATTTTCTCCGCCATTCCATTTTCTGCCATTGGTGGTGTTTTTGCATTGTGGTTAAGAGGCATGCCTTTTAGTATTTCTGCAGGTGTTGGCTTTATTGCACTTTTTGGGGTAGCTGTTCTCAATGGAATTGTATTGTTAACTGAAATGAATAAACTAGCCATGGAACCCAATAGATCTATTGTAGACATCATTGTCACCGCAACTAAAACCAGATTGAGACCTATCTTAATTACGGCTTCCGTTGCTTCACTTGGGTTCATTCCAATGGCAATTAGTAGTGGTGCGGGAGCAGAAGTACAAAAACCTTTGGCGACAGTCGTGATTGGTGGATTGTTGTCTGCTACATTATTGACCTTATTTGTATTGCCTATTTTTTATCAAATATTTGAAAAGAAACGTTTAGGGCAGGCTACAATTTCAATCTTATTGTTGATGATAGGATTGAGTGCAACTAGCGTACAGGCACAAAACTTGTCAGAAAAAAAGAATTTGTCACAAGTGATTGAGCAAGCCTTATTGGTATCTCCAACATTGAAAACAACTTCGGCGCAACAAGCTTATTACAACGCACTTACTAAGTCCAACTTCGATCCTGCTAAGCTAACTTTAAGGGGAGAGTTGGGGAATGTAAATAGTAGCTTAAATGACTCAAAATATTCAGCAGAGCAAGTTTTTGATTTGCCTCAAGTGTACCAAGCGCAAAAAAAATGGCTTAATGCGGTGAGTCAAACTTATGGGTATCAATTGATTTTAGATCAAAATTTTTTAAAGCATGCTGTTGAGCAATTGTATGTGCAGTTGCAATTTCAAGTAGCTAAAGGGAAATTATTAAAATCACTTGATTCCGTCTATACAAAGCAATTGGCAGCTGTAGATGCAAGATTCAAGGCAGGCCAAGACAATGGATTAGAGCAAGTCAATATGCAGAATTGGGTTAGTATGCACCAGCAGTCCATCATCAAGAATCAGGGTGAAATAGGGTCAATTCAAAAGCAGTTTTCCATATTGTTGCAATCGCCCAATCTCATCATACCAGATGATCTGATGATGTTTGAACCTAAATTAATTGATACGGCTATTGCTACAAATCATCCTTTGAATCAATTTTGGCAGCAAAGGTTACAGTCTGCTCTAGAAGAAACCAATGTAGCTAAATCCAAAATTTTACCACAAGTAGCCATGGGCTATACCAATCAAAGTTTTAGGATGAGTCCAGGGGATCAGGCAAGATTTAATTCGGTTACCGTTGGGTTGAATATTCCATTATTTAGATCGGGATTAAAACAGAAGGTAAAAGCAAGTCAAGTCAATGAAACTGTCATTCAATTAGAAAAAGAAAAAGCAGTATTCGATTTAAACATGCAGATTCAAAAAGCATGGAGCAGCTATCAACAAACACTAGACTTGTATCAACACATACAAAAATTGATGCTTCCTAATGCTAGTAAAATTGCAGCTATGGCTAATGCATCATTTAAAGAGGGGCAAATTAGTTATATCGAATGGTCCAATGCGATGACTCAAGTCCAGCAAATAGAATTACAAGCCTTAGAGTCACTTGAATTATTTAATTTAAATCAATCCACACTTTATTATTTATTATCAAAATAATAAGTTTAAACAGCATACAATGAAAACAATTTATACCACCTTATTAGCAGCTATTATATTGACAAGTTGCGGACGCGATCCCAAAGTCGAAACTGAACTCGAAACTTCTGTTGATTCAGTCAATAAAGTGCAATTAACAAAAGAACAAGCCGCGATGGCAAAACTTGTATTTGCGCCCATACAACAAGGCAAAATGAAGGGAGTGACTCATTTAAATGGCGTAATAGATGTGCCTCCAACTGGTATTGCATCTGTAAGTATTCCAATGGGAGGTTATGTGCAAGACATCAATTTAATTCCTGGCACTTATGTAAAAAAAGGGGCTATTTTGGCTACAATTAAAGATCCCGCTTATGTACAATTACAGGAAAGTTATTTGGCCGCAAAATCAAGGTTGCTATATTTACAACAAGATCTTGATCGTCAAAAATTACTATTAACACAGGAAGCTGTTAGTAAAAAATCATACCAACAATTACAAGCAGAGTATAATACCAATTCCATTCAACTAAAGTCTTTGTCTGAACAACTAAAGCTCATTCATATTCAGCCAGAAAGTCTTACGACAGAGCGAATGACAAGTTTGGTTCAATTACTTGCACCTATCAGTGGTTACATTACTAAGGTGAATATGAATAGAGGTAAGTATGTGACTCCTTCGGATGTATTGCTAGAAATGATGGATCCCAGTGACATCCATGCTGCAATTACGATCTATGAAAAGGACATTGCAAGTTTTAAGGTAGGGATGAAGGGAACCGTTACTTTAACGAATGATCCAACTAAAAAATATCCTGTCACCATTTTAGCTGTATCTCAAAATATCAATGAAGATAAAACTGGATTACTACATTGTCATTTTGATCAAATTCCTAAAAATGTACTACCAGGCATGTTCTTGACTGCAGATTTATTTATTGAATCAAACGAAGCGGTGTTGATCCCAATTGATGCAGTACAGCGTTTTCAGGGGAAGGATTATATCTTTATTCAAAATGCAATCAATGAATTTGATGCCATTGAAATTCAAATTGCCCAAACTAATAATGAATTTGTATCGGTAAGCAATGCAGATGCAAGGGATTGGATTGGAAAATCTTTGGTCGTTAAAAATGCATTTAGCTTATTAGGGAAGTGGATGAATAAGTCTGAATAATAAAATGTATTGTTAAGAAATTAAAACTCAAAGTTTACCTAACTTATTGTTCAAAATAGCTGATACTGCCACCTATCCAGGTGGCAGTATCATTATAGCTCACGCCTATCATAGATCCTTTACTGATTCTTGTTAAATTATTGGTAGCCACATATCGATGCTGTGCTTTATTCCAAAAATAGAATAATCTAATTTCTGCTTTAGACTTACCAGAAGGTGTATCAATGACTGCAGCATAATGTACTTTCTTTTGTACAACCCAATTTTCTGGGTCTTCTATCAAATTAAGTGATGCAATAGTCGGGTTGAGCATCACCCCTTGACCTCCAAATGAGAAAAGTGGTTTGCATATAAACGCATCTAATGCAAGGTTGGCGAGTTGTTGATTTTTCTTCAAATCAGATAGCAGGTGTGCCACAGGTATTGAAGGATGGGTTAACAGGGGTAATATATATTTACTAATTCTAAAGAAATGGTTTGGATGGTTGACCCAATCTAGGCCTTCAGTTTGTTCAAGCAATTGGAACTTTGACTGCATTTCGGGAGCTTGCTGCATCAATTCATCATACACAACTCGATTGTAGATACGTTCTATCTTTATTTCAACGCCTTCTTTTTTATAGTAAAGTGATTTGTCTTGTAGATAGATTTCTGAAAGACAAACAATTGGTACATTGAACCAAGCTTGGGTAAGCAGTAAGTCGAGTCTTGTCTTTTGCGCATATGGTTTAATTTCCAATAGAATGGTATGCTTTCCTTGGTCGCCCTGAATCATTGTTTTTAAAAATTCGAGGTAGCTTGCATGGTCATATCCGTTGAGGAAAGGCGAAAAGCCGCTTGGCATAGTATATGCTGTTTCTAATGCTTGCGCTTGTAATACTTCAAATGCAAATAAAGAAGGGAATCCTTGCAGTTCAATTAATTGAGGTATTATTTTACCATCTGGTCC
>Ga0075464_10000799_pt1 | contig 14013 bp, 11 predicted proteins | sample DEB19_08_DNA_5_FD_75068 | JGI IMG/M metagenome (GOLD analysis project Ga0075464, IMG submission 75068) | Aqueous microbial communities from the Delaware River and Bay under freshwater to marine salinity gradient to study organic matter... | ecosystem: Environmental > Aquatic > Marine > Coastal ...
AGCCAATGCGGTTTTGCCAAAATTGAAGTCACTTCTTTTACATCGCCTAAAGCGATTCCGATGTTGCGTGATGCTGAAGAGGTGATGGGCAGAATTCAGCGAATGCCCGGTGTTGAGTACACCGTATTAGTACCTAATTTGCGTGGTGCAGAACGCGCCTTAGAATCCCGCGCCGATGAATTTAATTTAGTGATGTCTACTTCTGAGACCCATAACCTTGCTAATCTACGCATGACTCGCGAGAAAAGTTTTGCTGGTTTGGCAGAGGTCATTCGCTATGTGGATGGCAGAACCCCAATCAATGTTTCTTTATCAACTGCTTTTGGCTGCCCGATGGAGGGGGATGTACCACAAAGAGTGGTTGAGGATTTTGTAGGACGATTTGCAGATTTTGGGGTACGTGGGGTCACGATTTGCGATACCACCGGGATGGCCCATCCTGCACAAGTTGCAAGGATGGCAAACGATCTGCAAAAGCAGTTTTCAAAACTGCAACTCACTTTCCATTTTCATAACACCCGAGGTATGGGTCTTGCAAATGTTCTTGCAGCAGTTCAATCTGGCATCATTCGCTTTGATGGCTCACTTGGCGGTTTAGGCGGTTGTCCCTACGCACCAGGGGCCAGTGGCAATATCTCGAGTGAGGATGCGATTCATATGCTAGATGCGATGGGGTATGACACTGGTATTGACTTGCCAAGACTATTGGCGCTCGCTCGGGAGTTACCTTTGATCGTTGGGCATCCTGTGCCTGGTCAAGTTGCAAAGGCTGGCAGTATATGCGAATTGCATGCAGCCCCAGATTATGTAGCTGAATTACGTTAATCAACTTTTATTTCATTTGAGGGTTAGTCTCATGCGCCAATACTGTACAAAGCTCAACTTATTACTTTTGATTCTGCTTGCTCAGGTAGCGATTACTGGACACGCTCAAGATGCAAGTAAGTATCCAAATAAGCCGATTACCTTCATCGCGTCCTCTGCTCCTGGTGGAACGACAGACTTCACGGCCAGGGTATTGGCTCAGCCTCTGGGATTAGCATTTGGTCAGACCATTGTGGTTGAGAATAAGGCTGGAGCATCTGGCGCAATTGCAGCCGCAGCGGTTAAAAAGGCGGAGCCCGATGGATACACCTTATTAGTTCAATATTCCGGTTATCACGTCATTACACCCTTGGTGAGTAAGAATGCATTACCTTGGGAGTTAAAAGATTTTCAACCAGTAGCTAATGTGATTTCAGCGCCGCAAATTGTGGTCATTCGTGCGGACCTACCATTCAAGACGATGGCTGAGCTCGTTGCCTATGCAAAAGCAAACCCTGGTAAATTAAACTACGCATCTTCTGGCAATGGCTCATTGCAACATGTGACCGGGGCTATGCTGGAGCAGCAAGCCGGCATCAAAATGACCCATGTACCTTATAAAGGGACTGGGCCAGCATTGGCAGATTTATTGGGTGGTCAAGTGGACTTAACATTCGGCACGCCTCCGCCATTTATCCCGCATATTCAAACGGGTAAATTACTTGCATTGGCAACTACAGGCAAAAAACGTATTCCAAGTTTGCCCGATGTTCCAACTGCAGCTGAGGCAGGCTTACCCAAGTTAGATGCCACTTCATGGTTTGCGGTATTTGCCCCAGTCAATACCCCAGCGCCGATCGTCAATCAACTCACTACTGAGATTGCCAAAGTGATGGCTACACCAGCTTTTAAGGAAAAGGCGATTGAGATGGGTGCTGAGGCAACATATATGAATCCTAAACAGTTGGGTGAATTTATTAAAGGCGAAAATACGCGTTGGACTGCGGTAGTCAAGGCCGCCAAGATTGAGGCGGATTAATCAGCTTGATATCGCATGATTGATCATTTAGACCATCTGGTATTAACTACCGCCAATGAGAATGCCTGTATTGACTTTTATACGCGCGTGCTAGGCATGACGCTCGAAAGCTTTATTGGTGGAACTCCACCAGTCGAGCGTAAGGCATTTAAGTTTGGTAATCAGAAAATCAACCTGCATATCAAGGGGAAGGAATTTGAGCCTAAGGCTAATATTCCAATGCCCGGATCACTTGACCTTTGCTTTATTGCCGACAAGCCTTTGGAACAAGTGATCGCTCAGCTGAGTGAGGTGGGTTGGCCTATTGTTGAGGGTCCAGTCCTTCGGACTGGTGCCACCTCCAAAATCAATTCGGTATATGTGCGAGACCCAGATCAGAACCTAATTGAAATTAGCGTGTTGGTATAAGGGTGTTTGAATGAAATAGCACATCCTAGTTTAAAAGCGCGGATGGTTAAGAAAGGTTTGATCCCATTCCTTCCGCGCCTGCACAAGCACGCCAACGGCTTGAAAAAGAAATTCCAGTGTGGGATAAACTCATGAAAGAACGTGGCATTAGCGCCGATTAAATCAGTAGAGCACTAGACGAAGGAATATCGCTCATGTCGATAAATACATTATTTCCAGATTTTGAGCCTCGCATATTTGAGGTGAATGGGGTGCAAATTGCTGGACATGTTGGGGGCTCAGGCTCCCCATTATTACTATTGCATGGCCACCCTCAAACTCGCGCTATTTGGCATAAAGTCGCACCTGAGTTGATGAAGCGTCATACCTTGGTGATGACGGATTTGCGTGGCTATGGTGATTCCTCTAAGCCACAAGGCGCTACTGACCATAGCAATTACTCCAAGCGGGTGATGGCGCAGGATCAGGTGGAGGTAATGAAGCAACTCGGATTCGATCGCTTTGATATCTTGGCGCATGACCGAGGCGCGCGAGTAGCCCATCGTTTAGCAATGGATCACACTTCAGCGGTTAATCGACTCATCATGCTCGATATTGCGCCAACATTGGCGATGTATGAGAAGGCAAATAATGCTTTTGCAAGAGCTTATTGGCATTGGTTCTTTTTGATTCAGCCTTCACCTATGCCTGAGCGTTTAATTGATGCGGATCCTGCCGCTTACATCCGAGATTTGATGGGTAGGCGCAGTGCAGGCTTGACACCATTTGATCCATTGGCTTTAGCCGAATATATGCGCTGCATTGCTTTGCCTGGAGCGGCTCATGGCATGTGCGAGGACTACCGAGCAGCAGCAGGAATTGATTTGATTCATGATCGTGAAGATATTGCTGCTGGTAGGAAATTAGAAATGCCAACCATGGTGCTTTGGGGTGAAGAGGGCGTTGTCCATCAATGCTTTAAACCGCTTCAAGAGTGGCAAGCGATTTGCAATGATGTGGTCGGTGAGTCGGTTCCCTGTGGTCACTATATTTCTGAAGAAGCTCCAGATGTTCTTCTTCAAAAAGTAACCCCATTTTTACAACAGGGTCAGTAATAGTGGTCTGAGTAATTACTGAGTTGCGCTAATCTTTCAATTGGGATGCAATTCGCCTTGTCACCTTAGGGGGGTGAGTATCTAGATGGTGGCGGTGCCGCTCTTCCTGCATTGCGAGGTCCTCCGCTGTAAAGCGATCAAATCTTCGCAAGTAATCAGCCCAAGTTTCAAAGATAAAATTCTCAATGAATTTTCCAATATGTTCTGTATCCTCAAATAAACTCCACGACAAGGCTCCTTGCCTCAATCTAGATTTTCGAGTTTGCCCCATGATTTTTTTAAATTCTTCAAGATGATCTTTGTCAATGCGATATTCAATTGAAATTAATACCGGGCCTGCACGAAGTTCAATATCATTTGAAAGGTGAGGTCTTTCTAGTGGGCACACTGGCGTTAAATCTTCGATAGCGTGCTTATCTATGCGGAGTTTCCGAATGAGAAAGAGGCTAACTAAACCAAAAACAGAGCTGATTAAAATACTGCTTGTGACATCCAGTTCGCTAGCCAGTTTTCCCCAAATTCCAGCACCCAAGGCACTTCCACCCATTAGACTCATTTGATAAATGGACATGCCGCGTGCTCTAACCCAGCTAGGTAGGGTCAGTTGAGCAGCAGTAGTTAACGAGTTCGCGACTGCAATCCACGCCATCCCACATATCATCATTAGTGGGGTAGCGATCCAAAGATTGGGTGATAAAACTACTCCAGCGCTGGCCAAGCATAAAACCACAACCCCATAATTAATGAGGTCACTTGATTTGATGCGCCTTCTAATGAGTGGAAGTTGGGAGCCAGCAATGATGGCGCCAAGACCTAAACAGGAAAGTAGCAAGGTAAATGTGTTGGCTCCGCCCTCAAAATGATCTTTGGCAATCACGGGAAGCAGGGCAATCAGTCCAGTGGACTGCAAAAAGAATAAAAATGCTCTGACAAGAATGACGCGCATCCGATTGGACTGCCATACGTGCTGCATGCCTACTCGCATTGCACCAAGGAAACGTTCGCCAGGTAATGTGGGGACGTAATTTTGATACTGCCAACGCATGACAATGGCGGTAGTAATTAAGGACAACACCATATTGAGAGCAAAAACATACTGACTGCCGGCAATCGCAATAATGGATCCTGCGACTAAAGGACCCACAATTCTTGAGGTATTCATGGCGATGGCGTTTAGTGCTAGCGCTGGTTGTAGGGAGTCTTTTGGAACCAAGTCAGGAACAACCGCTGCAAATATAGGCCAGCGCATAGCGAGGCCAATTCCATTAGTAAATGTCAACAAGAGTAGGCTGTAGGGGCCTAGGGTCCCAATTGTCAGACACAACATTAGTACGGTAGCGTTGATGGCTAACCAGATTTGTGTAAATACAAAGTAATGTTTGCGGTTGACGATATCTGCGACGGCTCCGCTGGGTACCCCCAGGAGAAGAACGGGCAGGCTGGAGGCTGTTTGAACTAAAGCGATGAGCGTGGTTGAGGTGGTGAGTGAAGTCATGGTCCAAGCAGCGGCCACATCATTCATCCACATGCAAATATTGGCTATTAACCAGGTGAGCCAAAGTGCGCGAAAGGTATCAAACCGTAGCGGTGATAGCCACCCATTCTGGCCGATTAAGCGGGTTAGGTATGCCTTCATATTTTCATTATTATTTAAAAGTACCACCTAGTAATTCAGTGAGCCTTTTGGCGCTATCCCGCACGATTTTCTGTTGCTTATCTAGCATTCGATAGGCTGGCATCGTCAGAGTAATGACGCCGAGCAGTCCTTGATTGTTAAATACGGGCGCAGAAATTCCCGCTATTTCCTTCACTCTATCGCCGGAGATTGCTAAGACCATGTCTTCACGGATTTTGGAAAATATTTTCCCCGTTGCGCCCTCAAAAGCCATTAATACTTTACCGCCGGCACCTTTGTCTAAGGGGAGAAGATCACCGGTTTTGATGTGATCACGCAATGCTTGGTTAGAGTCAACTCTGAATAGGCAGAGTCGTTTTTCGCCATGTCGTACATAAAAAGCTGCGCTTTCCTGGGTGGATTCCATGAGCATTTTTAAGATGGGCATTGCAATATTTTCCAGGGACGCATTTGCCTGATAGGCGCTATGGAGTGCGGCTACCGATGGGCCAAGAATATATTTCCCATCCATCTTTTTGGTAACCAAGCCTGCATTCTCTAGAGATGCCAGCATTCTTAACGCAGTGCTTTTATAAAGTCCTGTTGCTAAAGAAATCTGAATCAGTGTGAGCTCTTGGTTTAAGGGGGTGAAGAGGAGAAGAACAGTTAGGGCTTTATCAACGGCCGCAACCCCATCAATCGACAGGGAGATCTTCCCTTGACCCACTTTATTGGATTTTCTAGGCATGCTCGATTTAATGAAATGTGCTTAAATGTATAGAATAGTATTCTACAGGATAGAACGACATGCATGCGGCGTCAACTGCAGTATTAATTAGCGAGGTTGGTCCTCGGGATGGCTTGCAATCCATTAAATCCATCATGCCAACGGCTCATAAGAAGCTTTGGATAGATGCTTTATATCAATCAGGTATTAGGGAAATCGAAGTGGCTTCGTTTGTGCCCGCAAAGATGCTGCCTCAGATGGCTGATGCTGCTGAAATCGTGCGACATGCCAAGACATTAGATGGACTGACGGTCTTAGCTTTAGTGCCGAATTTAAAAGGTGCTGAGGCTGCCATTCAGGCTGGTGTCGATAAGATAACTATCCCGGTGTCTGCTAGTGCTGCGCACTCGCTAGCTAATGTTCGTAAGACGCGCGAAGAGATGATTGAGGAAGTTAAAAGAATTGTCGAATACAAGAACTCTAAGGCTCCCCCAGTCAAAATAGAGGTCGGTATTTCGACTGCATTTGGTTGCACTCTCCAAGGCCTCGTACCTGAAGATGAGGTAATTTGGATTGCTGAGCAAGTCATTGCCGCTGGAGTGGATGAGGCTGGTCTTTCTGATACAACGGGTTACGCCAACCCTTCACAAGTGAAGAGATTATTTAACTTACTGAGGGGTGCTATTGGAGGGAGATCTGGTGCAGCGCACTTGCACAATACTCGTGGACTTGGTTTGGCGAATTGTTTAGCGGCGTATGAGGAAGGTGTTACTTCATTTGATTCATCGATGGGCGGTCTTGGTGGATGCCCTTATGCACCAGGCGCATCTGGAAATGTGGTCACAGAAGATCTTGTATTTATGTTCGAGGCCATGGGAGTTAACACGGGCATTAAGCTCGAGACCTTATTTAAGGCACGGGAGCCCCTGCGTTTGGGGTTACCAGGCGAGGTAATTTATGGAATGGTTCCCGAGGCTGGACTGCCAAAGGGATTCGGAGTGGGTTACAAGGAAGGCATGTAATGGTTGATAACAATTCTCTTCCATACTCTGGAATTAGGGTAATCGAATTTGCCCATATGGTGATGGGCCCAACTTGTGGAATGATCCTCGCTGATTTGGGGGCCGAAGTGATCAAGGTGGAGCCAATTGATGGAGATAAGACTCGAAGACTGCTGGGTTCTGGCGCAGGTTTTTTCCCGATGTTCAATCGTAATAAAAAAAGCCTCTCTATCGACATGAAGACGCCTGAAGGCATGGAGATAGTCAGAAAGCTGATTGCTTCTGCTGATGTGATTAGCGAGAACTTTAAGCCTGGCGCTATGGCAAAAATGGGTCTGGATTATGAGTCCCTGCATGCATTACATCCAAAATTAATCTACGTATCGCATAAGGGATTTTTACCGGGACCTTACGATCATCGAACAGCTTTGGATGAAGTTGTTCAAATGATGGGGGGCTTGGCTTATATGACTGGTACGGAGGATAGACCTCTTCGGGCTGGATCTTCTGTGAATGACATTATGGGCGGTATTTTCGGTGCCATTGGAGTAATGGCTGCGCTTCGTCAAAGAGATTTAACTGGAGTGGGGCAAGAAATTCAGAGCTCTCTATATGAGAATAATATTTTTTTAGTGGGTCAGCATATGATGCAATATGCAGTGACAGGCAAGCCTGCTAAGCCAATGCCGAGCCGCATATCCGCTTGGGCAATTTATGATGTTTTTGAGGTGGTTAACGGTGAAAAAATATTCTTAGCCGTGGTGTCAGATACTCAGTGGAAAATCTTCTGCGATGTATTCGAGTTTGGAGATTTATATGCGGACCAAAAACTGGTAACGAATAATTTACGCGTTGAAGCAAGGGCAACACTGCTCCCCGACATTAAGCAAAGATTGGCTCAATTTACTGCGGCTGAGATTAGTGCGATTTTTGAATCCAATGGACTTCCATTCGCGCCAATTACCAGGCCAGATCAGTTATTTGAGGATCCCCACTTAATAGCGACCGGGGGTCTTGCCCCCATTCGGATAACCGATGGTCCTAAATCTGGAACCGAGACATTAGTCCCCTTGCTACCCTTGATGATGGATGGCGAAAGGTTGGGAGTTCGTTCCGGACCGCCTAAGTCGGGAGAGAATTCTTCTGAAATTCTCAGCGAGCTAGGATTTAGCGCCGCAGAGATTTCAAAATTGACTACTGCTGGAGTAATTCAGGGTTAGGAGACCCGTTCAATTACCATCGCGATTCCTTGCCCAACACCAATGCACATAGTGCATAAGGCAAATCGTTTTTGTTGTTCCTCAAGCTCAACTACGGCGCTAGTAATGAGGCGGGCGCCACTCATGCCAAGTGGGTGACCTAGGGCAATAGCGCCCCCATTGGGATTAACGCGCTCATCATTGTCAGCAACACCTAACTCACGAAGAACTGCTAGTCCTTGAGAGGCAAATGCTTCATTTAGCTCAATCACATCCATTTGCTCAATTGTCATACCAAGGCGTTTGAGTAATTTCTGCGATGCTGGTGCTGGACCGATTCCCATGATGCGTGGGGGTACGCCAGCAGTTGCCATACCAATAATTTTTGCGCGCGGTTTGAGTTGATATTTCTTGACTGCATCTTCACTGGCTAACAACAGGGCGCATGCTCCATCGTTTACGCCAGATGCATTGCCGGCTGACACGGTGCCATCTGGCCGAACAATTGGCTTGAGTTTTGCAAGTGCCTCAAGGGTGGTTGGACGAAGATGCTCATCCTGGGTAACAGCTATTGGGTCCCCTTTTTTCTGGGGAATCATTACCGGAGTAATTTCTTTTGCGAGGCGACCATTGGCTTGGGCAGCAGCAGCTTTATTTTGGCTATCCAGTGCCATGTGATCTTGATCCGCACGACTGATCTTAAAATCATCAGCGACATTTTCTGCAGTCTCAGGCATTGAATCAACGCCATAAGCTTTTTTCATTAAGGGGTTAATAAACCTCCACCCAATAGTTGTATCTTGTACTGAATTATTTCGTGAGAACGGAGACTCTGCCTTTGGCATCACAAAGGGTGCGCGACTCATACTTTCAACACCACCTGCAATCATAAGGTCTGCTTCTCCGGCTGCAATTGCACGAGCTGCCGTACCAACTGCATCCATTCCTGAGCCACAAAGTCGATTAATAGTCGCTCCTGGTACTTGTGGCGAAAGCCCTGCAAGCAAGGCACTCATACGTGCCACGTTGCGGTTATCTTCTCCGGCTTGATTGGCGCATCCATAGATAACATCGTCCACCTGATCCCATTGCACTTGGGGATTGCGCTCCATCAGGGCTTTAATGGGGACAGCCCCAAGATCATCTGCGCGGACGCTAGATAAGGATCCGCCATATCTGCCGATTGGGGTTCTGATAGCGTCGCAAATGTAAACGGTGGCAATATTTTTATTGGTCATAAACTCAAGTGGCTTTTAAAGTGGATTGAAATGCAGACTCAATCATATCTTTTAACTCCAGCAGATGGGGTGTGTAGTTTTCAAGAACTGTATTGAGATTACTGTCTGAAGGGGTGCTGAAATTTAAAGAGGCTTTTTGACCATTAAGTAATGTAAGGGTAGTGGAGATGGCGAAAATTTCAGGCAGCCAGCTTGCAACGCAATAATTATTTTTGTTAATGCTTTCTATTGCAGCATAAATCTCTTTCTCAATTTGGATCCAATTTTTTAATTTTTGCCGCTTAATCTCAGCTATAAATTGACTTCTCTTATCTGAATCTAGTGTTGCAATCCAGGCCATCCCTAGTGAGGTTCGCTCAATGGGGACCCGCTGTCCTGCAACGACAGTTCGCAAGGCAACATTCTTGGTATATCGAATAGATTCTAGGTAGACCATCTCCATCCGATCTGCAATTGCCAGTCCAACATTCAGCTTGTATTTTTCTGACGCCTTTCTCATTAAAGGCGCAACTAACTTTAGCTCTTGCGATCCCACCTTGTAAGCATGACCCAGGCTAAGCACGGCGGGGGCAAGTCGATATGCTGAGTGCTGTTCGCTACGCTCTAGAAATCCCGATAAAACTAGGGTTTGAGTGAGGCGACTGACTGTCGAGGGGGGTAGTTTTGTTCTCTCCGCAATTTCACCGTTTCCCAATAGATCTACCCCTGGCTTAAAGCAGCGCAGGATGTCTAGGCCCCTAGTCAGGGATCTATTTAACTTCGGAGGGGGTTTTTTTAATTCCATCTAGTGGAATTAAACCATAAATCCTTCTATAAGTTGGGCCATACTAATCGTCAAATAATTTCAATAAAAGCTTTAGGAGATTTCTGTGAATTATCCATTTTGGGCATTGACTCGGTGTTTAGTTTCGGCTTTGATGTCGCTTACTTTGTGTCTCTTGGGTATTGGGGTGGTCTCAGCCCAGTACCCAGACCGCCCAATTAAAGTGATCGTGCCATTTGCTCCTGGTGGTGGCACAGATTTGGTCGCAAGGACTTTAGGTGTATCGATGGCTGAGGACTTACGTCAGTCGATTGTGATTGAAAATAAGCCCGGTGGCAGCACCATTATTGGCACGGATGCATTAGCAAAAAGCCCCGCCGATGGTTACACCCTAGTAGTTGCAACATTGGCTCATGCAGTAAATCCGAGCTTAAAAGCAAAGCTTCCGTATTCTCAGGATAGGGATTTTGCCCCAGTGATTTTGGTTGGCGTCTCCCCTAATGTGGTGGTGGTATCGGCAGATAGCCCGTATAAAACATTCCCCGAATTTCTGGCCGCAGCAAAGGCCAACCCTGGAAAATTATCCTATGCCTCCCAGGGCGGTGGGACATCAGCGCACCTAGCTGGCGAATTATTTAATTCTATTGCTGGAACGAATTTGACCCATATTCCTTATAAGGGTGCAGGACCTGCTTTAACAGATGTGATTGGCGGTCAAGTTGACGTGATGTTTGCAACTGCATCTGCCGTGGGTAGTCTTGTAGATGCTGGGAAATTACGAGCGCTTGCGGTAACCACCCCTGCACGTTCTCCCTCACCGCAATTATCAAAGCTTCCGACAGTTGCTGAAAGTGGTGTTACGGGATATTCAGCTGGAAGTTGGTATGGCTATTTTGCTCCTGCAGGCACTTCTCCAGAGGTGATCAATAAGCTGAATGCCTCAATTAAAAAATCTGCTCAATCTGCCGTCTTCAAAAGTCGTGTAGAAGGGGAGGGCTTAGTCATTAAAACAGGTACGCCAGAAGAATTTGGCAAGTTTGTGAAGGCCGAGGAAGTACGTTGGCGCGCAGTCATTAAAAGTGCAAATATTGCACCTGAATAAATCAAATAAAAAGTGGATATAAGGAATTGAGATGAGTTTTGAATTAATTGAATTGAGTGTAGATGATGGCATTGCCACATTACGCCTTAACCGCCCCGAGAAGCGCAACGCAATGAGTGATGCTATGCGCAGTGAATTTATTGAGGCGCTGGAAGTAGTAACTGCGGACAAATCAATTCGTGCCCTCGTGCTGACTGGCAATGGCAAGGGGTTTTGTGCAGGCGGTGATATTTCTGGGATGGAAAAAAGAATGCAGGCACCAACTGGGGAAATTGCGTTCAATGGCTGGCATCGTCAACAACGTGTTCATCATGCCGTTTCTTTATTGCATACGATGCCAAAGCCAACGATTGCTGCGGTCAATGGCCCAGCCTCCGGTTTGGGTGCTGACACTGCTTTGGCATGCGATTTTATTATGGCATCCGAGGGGGCAAGCTTTACTTGGTCATATATTAATCGCGGCATTATTCCTGATGGCGGAGGCATGTATTTTTTGCCTAGGCGGGTTGGGTTGGTAAAAGCAAAAGAGTTAATCTTCTCAGGTAGAAAAGTAGAGTTAGAAGAGGCGCTCCAAATTGGGATTGTGGACAAAATTACCAAGTCTGATTCTTTGGTTGCTGACGCCCAGGCCTGGGCTGCTGAGCTTAGCAAGGGATCTTCAACTGCCTTGGCTTTGGGTAAGACAATTCTTAATCAAACATTTGAAACGACGGCCACTCAAGTATTTGCACAAGGCAGTCAGGCGCAAGGTATTTGCTATACAAGCACTGAGCATCGCGAGTCAGTTCTGGCTTTTTTAGAAAAAGCAGCGGCTGCCAAAAATAAATAACCCATCCTCAAGAATCAAGGCAAGTCATGAGTAATGCAATTCAGAAATTAATGGAGCCACGTAGTATCGCGGTTATTGGCGCTTCTACAGACCCTAAGAAGACAGCCGGTAGGCCTATTGCCTATTTGCAGAAGCACCACTTTAAGGGAAAAATCTATCCAGTTAATCCAAGGGTAGACGAGATTGCTGGATTGAAGTGTTATCCCACGATCGATTCCCTGCCCGAGACTCCTGATGTTGCCATTGTGATGGTGGGTACTGATAAAGCACTGGATGCGGTAAAAGCACTTTCTGCATTAGGCACTCCAGCAGCGATTGTTCTCACGAGCGGCTTTGCTGAACACGGCCCGGAGGGATTGAAAAAGCAAGAAGAGCTTATTGCGGCTGCTGGAAATATGCGCATCCTGGGCCCGAATACGATTGGCATGGTTAATATTACCGATGACATCCCTTTATCTCCTAGCAGTGCTTTAGAGATGGATGAATTTCCCAAGGGCTCAGTGAGTGTAATTTCTCAAAGCGGTGGCATCTTAGGCTCTTTGCTATCTCGCGCTACAGCGTGTGGCTTAGGTTTATCAAAATTGGTTTCAACAAGTAATGAGGCTGACCTGGGTTTAGCCGATTTTGTAGATTATCTGATTGATGATCCCAGCACCAAAGTGATCGTACTGTATATCGAAAGTATCCGCCATCCAGAGCGGTTCCGCGTAGCCGCATTAAGGGCAAAAAATGCAGGCAAGCCTATTGTTGTTTATAAGGTTGGCAAATCAGAGGCGGGTATTCAGGCGGCTGTATCGCATACTGGCGCGTTGGCAGGTGCCGACAAAATGTATGACGCATTGTTTAAACAAGTTGGCATTATTCGCGCTAATACATTTTCTGAATTTTTAGATATTCCAGCCGCTTTATCTTCTGGAAGAATATTAAAAGGAAAGCGCGTCGCTATTCTGACATCAACGGGTGGTGCCGGTACCTTGGTTGCTGATAGTTTAGGTGAGTGTGGTTTTGATACGCCAGCACCAGATGAAGTCACTGCAGCACGTTTACGAGCATTACAACCTGGTGATCAGGCTGTGCTCGACCGAAATCCAATTGATGTCACGCTTGCAGGTTTGCAACCCGATCTACTCCGTGGTGCTATTGCCGCCTTATTGGATAGTCCAACTTATGATGCCTTAATTTTGATTTTAGGATCTTCAAGTTTGTCGATGCCGGATCTGATGGCTGGCGCTGTCCGTGACTGCATGCAAACAAGTGATAAACCCGTTATTGCTTATGTCAGCCCTCATGCGCCAATCGCTGGGGCCTTGATGACTAAGCTTGGTGTACCGGCATTTTCTCAACCAGAGAGCTGTAGTGTTGCTTTAAGGAGCATGTTGCATGCTAGCAAATTAAAAAATGAACCATTGCTCGAGGGGAGGGCGGCAAAAGCCCCATCGAATCTCGAGATAGCCTCTTTGTCCGGATCTTTAAATGAGCATCAAGCAAAAAATTTATTTAGAGCTTTTGGTATTCCAGGAGTTAAAGAGTGTGTTGTGAGTGCGACAAATCCTGATTTAGGTGGTGTGCAAGAGTACGGCGACAAACTGGTGCTCAAAATTCTATCTCATGAGATTGTTCACAAGACAGAGGTGGGCGGAGTTGCTCTCAATGTATCAAAAGAGGATGTATCCGATCGAATTAACTCCATGCTTGCTGAGGTGAAATCAAAATCAGGCGCAACCATTAACGAATTTCTGGTGCAGGAGATGGTTTCGGGCGGTATGGAGTTTATGGTGGGTATGCATCGCGACCCTCTTGGGACTGCTATTTTGGTCGGAATGGGTGGAGTGACGGCTGAGCTTTTTAAAGATACCCACATGCGCTTAATTACCCCTGGTAAAGCATTTGGCAAACAAGAGGCTTTGGAAATGTTGCAAGAGCTTAAGACTTGGCCGCTGTTAGATGGCTATCGAGGCAGGCCAAAATGTGATGTAGGTGCTTTGGTTAAAGCGATCGTACAGTTTTCTGAGTTAGTGGCTTGTCTGGATGACCGCCTCCTTGAGTGTGAGATTAACCCTATCTTTGTTTTTGCAGACGGTAAGGGCGTTAAAGCCGCTGATGGTATTGCGATTCTTCGCTAAATTCAGATGCAGTCATCTATTCACTCAATTAAAACCCATCAAATTGCCTATCAAGATGGGTATGTTTCATG
>Ga0075464_10000802_pt1 | contig 13944 bp, 17 predicted proteins | sample DEB19_08_DNA_5_FD_75068 | JGI IMG/M metagenome (GOLD analysis project Ga0075464, IMG submission 75068) | Aqueous microbial communities from the Delaware River and Bay under freshwater to marine salinity gradient to study organic matter... | ecosystem: Environmental > Aquatic > Marine > Coastal ...
TCCTACCACTAATTTAATTATTGCCATATTAATTATTCAAATTGTAGCCATACCTGGGGCATTTTACATGGCTAAATTAGCAACCAAATGGGGCAACTTAAATACCCTCATGGTAGCTGTATTGTTTTGGATAGGTGCTTGTGTAGTTGGTTATTTTATACCAAGAAATGGGGTTGTTCAATTTTACACCCTTGCTATTCTTGTAGGTTTTGTAATGGGAGGAATTCAATCGGTAAGCCGAAGTACCTACGCAAAGCTAATGCCTGAAACACATGACACTACCAGCTTTTTTAGTTTCTACGATGTCACAGAAAAAATTGCAATTGTGATAGGTATGTTTAGCTTTGGCGTGATTAACGAAGTCACTGGCTCCCAAAGAAATTCAGTCCTAGCTTTGTGTCTGTTTTTTATAACTGGGTTTGTTTTACTTTACCACACTTCTAAGCATAAAGAAAATGCAATTATTTAGTATTGAAACGGGAAAATTTAAATTAGATGGTGGCGCTATGTTTGGCGTTGTACCAAAATCTATCTGGAATAAATTAAATCCTGCCGACGAAGCTAATTTATGCACTTGGGCACTTAGGTGTTTGTTGGTCATTGAAGGGGATAGAAAAATTATTATTGATACCGGAATGGGTAATAAGCAAGACGAAAAATTCTTCAAGCATTACCAGCCACATGATACTGTAAATTTAGCCGACGCCCTTGCAACCTATAAGATAAAAACGGAGGACATTACAGACGTACTACTCACCCACCTACACTTTGACCATGTAGGAGGTGCAATTAATAAAATAAATGACCAATTAGTACCCGCATTTCCTAATGCCACTTATTGGGTAAGTGAAACTCAATGGGACTTAGCACTAAACCCTAATAAACGTGAACGTGCTTCCTTCTTGAAGGAGAATATTATGCCACTAAAGGAAACGGGTAAATTAAAGCTCATTTCTATCCCTGCTTACAAGAGTGATACAAGTTTGCAAGAAATTTATTTTAGCCCATCCATAAGCTGCTATGTTGTAAATGGGCATACACAAGGCATGCTACTTCCTAAAATTCATACCGGAAAGGAAACCATCGTTTATATGGCCGACTTATTACCAAGTGTTGGCCATATTCCAATTCCCTATGTGATGGGATATGACATGCAACCACTTCTTACTTTGGATGAAAAAGAATTGTTCTTGAATGATGCCTTGAAAAATAATTTTACTTTATTTTTTGAACACGACCCTGTGCACGAATGTTGTAAAGTACAATTGACCGAAAAAGGAATTCGCGCAGCCAACACTTTCAAATTAGAAGCAATTTTATAAATAATTTTGGCGCAACGCTAATGCATTATTTTGTGTCCACTAATTCAATTAGAGAAGTTAATGGATGCTTAAGGTTTTGATACCCTACCATATCCATTTTTATACTACCCACAATAATAGGCGTTTCTATACGCACGGGGATATGGTTTTCGTCGTCGGTTACCCATATTGTCATTTTTTCGCCCCCGTCAAATACGGTGCCTTTAACTAATAAGGGTGCGATTTTGATCACCTTAAATTTTCCGAACCTTGTAGTAATTACGTCTCTTCCTAAAAATTTAAAATACGAAGGATATAACTCTTTGTCTAAAAAGAAATTAAGAAATATTTTATCATTCATTTGACAGAAAGCATAATTAATATTTCTTGCCGCAAATATGGCACTAATTACATCGTGCGTACAATCGGCTGTCTTGTATGTTATATCGGAAGTCGTGGCTGTTTTCCCTTTCTGATTAAATTGTATAGATTCAGATTGATGAAATCCACCTTCATTTATTTGTCTTGTAAATTGATAAGGCAGTAAACTTCTAGCATCTACAATACTTTCATATTTATCCCTCACTTTGAATATCCAATCATACTTGCTATTCGACCTTCCTGTAGCCGTAAAAATAAAAGCATCTGATCCGTTCCAGTTGGAAGCTTGTGTGGTGAGTTCGGCACTACCCGCATTAACATATAAACCAATTACATTATAGTAAATATTATATTTTAACTTTTCTCCTGATAAAAAAGAATTGTTTATTTGATTGCAAACTCCATTATTTGCAGGGCGTGCAGGGATTGGATTTAGCCAACTCAAAAAATTTAAAATAATATAAAGGATATACATAATTGATTTACTAATTCAGTAGTACAAAATTATTGCTTTAATCGGAAACCCAATAATAAGCAAGCGCCTATTATTGCAGGGATAAGAAAATTAACAACCCATATCAGAGAAGAAAGTACTATAATCATTAGTTCATTTGGGTACCAGGGTGCTACTATTAGCAATAAAAGCTGCCCCCTTACTACTAATTCCGTGATGCTAATAGTAGGTAAAATGGAAAGAAATAGAAACAAAACTGCAATGGAGGATCCCAACACCCAAAATGGAATTTCCATACCTAACATTTTCGCAACCCAAGCGTATTGAAAAGTAAATACACCATACCTTAAAAAAGACAACGCCAATAGGGTGATTTTAGATTGAGTGGGTATTTGAAGTTTATTTAAAACCCCCAGCAAGCCCTTCCATTGCCTATCATAAAAAAATACAATTATTGCTACTACAGCTATAAAAGGACTAGCCCATTTTAGCCAGGGGAAAAATGGTGCATTCCAAAATAGCGCAACCGTACCCACAATAATGGTCACTAATAACTGCGCATAAGAAGTCCAAGCCATTTGTGCAACCCCTTTCGCCTTATTCCCTGTTTCTAAGAATAGGGTCCTTCCTGCATATTCCCCAATTCTGTTGGGCGTAAAAAAGGCAAAAGCTTGACCCACAAAAACACTGCGAAGCGACTTAATAAAACTAATAGGGTTATTTTTTTCAATTAATAGCTTCCACTTTAGTGCTTCTACCCCAAAATTCAAGCCCATCAATAATAATAAAATGAGCCAATATATAAATGCAGTTTGCAGCAACTGCTGTTGCATTTCAAATCCGAATACTTCCCAATTTTTATTAGCAATTGCTTCCTTATAAATGGCAATACCACAAATAATAAATAACAAAAAGCCAAGCCACTTTCTGCCGTAGTTTATTATAAATTGTATTGCTTTTTTGAACATATGCAGTAAAGTTCGGTTTTTGGAATGATATATGTAACTTTATTGCATGCCCAAATCTCCCATCATTTTAGGAATTGACCCAGGTACACAAATATTAGGTTACGCGCTTTTAAAAGGCGGTACCCATCCTGCCCTAATTGAAATGGATGTATTAAAGCTTACTAAGGAAAAAGATATTTATGCAAGGCTTCAAATGATCCATGCAAAAATCATTGAACTTATTGACCTACACAAGCCAACTCACTTTGCTATCGAAGCTCCTTTTTTTGGGAAAAATGTACAAAGTATGTTAAAGCTAGGTCGTGCCCAAGGGGTTGCGATTGCTGCCGCAATGCATTATAAATTACCCGTGGTAGAATATGCACCAAAAAAAGTGAAGCAATCTATAACAGGCAATGGAAATGCCGACAAGGATATGGTTTGGAAAATGCTAGAACGAATTTTAAAAATTGAAAAGCAACCTAAATATTTTGATGCAACCGACGCATTGGGTGTTGCACTTTGTCATTGGTATCAATTAAGCAGTCCCGTATTACCTGCTTCAAAGGGGCTTAAAGGTTGGGAGGCTTTTTTGGCAAAAAACCCAGGCAGGATTAAGTTAAAATAACTTTAAAGCTTACTTATAATTAATGCTTGTATTTCCTTAAACTGTTCATTGCTTAGCTTAAGTTTTGGTTGGTCAAAATTAATATCAGCAGCTACATTAATGGGAATTAAATGCACATGCGCATGCGGCACTTCTAAGCCTACTGTAACCATACTCACTCTATTGCAAGCAAAGGAAGCCTCTAAAGCTTTAGCAATAGGCTTTGCAAATAACATTAGCTCGCCCATATATAAATCGGGCAAGTCGAATACTTTATCAATTTCTATTTTAGGGACAATTAAAGTGTGGCCCTTTTGTAGCGGAAATATATCAAGGAAGGCAAAAAAATGATCCGACTCTGCAATTTTATAAGCAGGTATTTCGCCATTTATAATTTTAGTGAAAATAGTCATATGTAATTATTTGTACCTCAAATTACGCTTTATCCCAAAAACAACAAAGCCCTTGCTAAATGAATAACAAGGGCTTTACAAATAAGGAAACTATTTAGTTATATAGTAATGTTTTCGATTTTAAATTTCATCGCTCCATTGGGTGCTTGTATTTCTGCAACTTCTCCAATTTTTTTTCCAATTAAGCCCTTACCAATTGGGGAGGATGCTGAAATTTTACCTGCTTTTAAGTCCGCTTCTTTCTCTCCTACTAATTGATAAGTCACTGTTTTCTTAGTAGCTAAATTGGTAATAGTTACTTTTGTTAATATGGTAACTTTACTGGTATCAATGGTACTTGTGTCTACTATCTTAGCATTAGAAATTGAACCTTCTAGTTGCTTGATTTTTGATTCCAACATCCCTTGCGCTTCTTTAGCAGCGTCATATTCAGCATTTTCTTTCAAATCGCCTTTTTCTCTCGCTTCTCCAATTGCTCTTGATGCAGCTGGACGATCAACCGATTTCATGCGTTGTAATTCTTCGCGCATTTTATCAAAGGTCTCTTGCGTTACGTATACATTTATTTCGCTCATGTCTTCTGTTTAGGTATAAAAAAAATACAACGCCACATAATTGTAGCGTTGCATGTAACAAAGATATTGAATTAGGATCAAATAATACCTATTTTTTCTAATATGATCTTGGCCATTTTTAGGTATGCTTCATGGCTATAACCTGCAATATGGGGGGTAGCGATGAAATTTGGTTGTGCTAATAAAGTCCCTAAAAGCTGCTTTTCTTGGTCAGTATATATGGCTAATTGCTCATTTTCCATCACATCTAAGCCTGCTCCCCTTAATTGGTTATTTTGTAGCGCACCAAGTACCGCTTTGGTTTCAGTTACCTGTCCCCTACAAGTACTTATAAAATAGGGTCGATTTTTACAATTGGCGAAAAACGTAGCATTTGCATAATGAAATGTCAAAGGAGTAAGTGGCAAGTGCAAACTAATCACATCGGCTTGTTCCTGTATGGTTGATAAACTAACCGATTTTATTCGGTCTGTTTCAAAATTGGTTTTATAAATATCATGTGCAAGAATTTCAACATCAAATCCTGACAACACTTTTGCAAATGCATTGCCTGTATTACCTAAACCAATAATGCCCACTTTTTTACCAGTAAGTTCATCTGCCCTGTTATTGTCACGAATCCATTTACCCATTTTAATTTCGTCAAATGAACTATGAATACGATTCATTAAACTTAATAGTAAACCCAAAGCATGTTCCCCCACCGTGGTGCAATTTCCCTCGGGGCTACTTTCACATTGTATCCCTTTACTTTGTGCATAGGGTACATCAATTAATTCCATTCCACTACCTAGTCGGCCAATCCATTTTAAATTAGCTGCCTTGTCAATTAAAGCAGCGTCTACTTTAATCCTAGTTGTAACAATAAGCCCATGCGCCTTAGTAATCACAGCTTCCAAACCTGCATAGGTAATGGCTGGCTCGTACACTATGTCAAAACCCTTTTCTTTTAATGTTTCCACTAAGAAAGGATGTACTGGTGCAGTTATAATTACTTGTAAAGACATGCTATTCGGGATTATGCATTTTAAAAGTCAAAGCAGCATAGTCTTCAAAAGTCAAATTTTCTGCCCTCTTTGTGAAAATGGGATCTGCTAATTGTTCCGCAGTAAAATAAGGTTTTAATGGATTTCTTAACATTTTTCTTCTTTGCCCAAATGCCATTTTAACAAGATGATAAAAACTTTTTATAGAAGCAATTTCAGGAAAGGTTTCTTTTCTTTTTAACTGAATCACCCCACTCATTACTTTTGGAGGAGGTGTGAATGCCTCAGGAGGTACATCAAATAAATAGGTAACATCGTAAAATGCCTGTGTAAGCACGCTCAAAATACCATAGGCTTTTGAATGGGGTTTAGCCGCAATTCTTTCCGCCACTTCCTTTTGAAACATGCCAACTAACATAGGCACTTGTTCTTTCCAGTCAAGGACCTTGAAAACTATCTGGGTACTAATATTATAAGGGAAATTACCAACCACCACAAACTGCTTTTCAAAAGGCATTTCCATTTGTAAAAAATCGTCATTTATAATTTTACCCGCTAATTCAGGAAACTGAAAGTTTAGGTAATTAACCTTTTCTGTATCCAGTTCTATAGCTTTAAAAGCCACTTTTGGGAGCTTATAAATAAATTGGGTAAGTGCCCCTCCACCAGGCCCTACTTCCAATAATTGGTCTATTTCCTGTTGAAGTAGTACTTCTTGTATCTTAAGACAATAGGTGTCGTCCTTTAGAAAGTGCTGCCCTAGGGACTTTTTTAGCGTATACTGCATGTAGCAAAGTTAGGTTTTTGTGCGTACTTTTACAGCCAAATCACATGGATATGAACCCGGACATCAGACGACCAATTATAGGCTTTACTTGCGGTGACTTAAATGGCATTGGCATTGAATTAATTATCAAGTCACTTTCCGACAGTCGTCTGTTAGATTTTATAGTGCCTGTGATATTTGCAAGTAATAAAGCAATTAGCTTTTACAAGAAAAACTTACCTGAGTACAATTTAACCTTCACGTCTATTCCTGATTTTTCAAAGCTTAATCCAAAGCAAGTTAACTTAATACATTGCTGGGAAGAAGAGGTTGCAATTACTCCTGGTGAACTTACAGAAGTAGGTGGAAAATACGCTTTACTGTCTTTAGAAAAAGCGGTTGCTGCATTAAAAGAAGGAAAAATTGACGGTCTAGTTACCGCCCCTATTCATAAAAAAAATATTCAATCTCCAAATTTCCAATTCAGTGGACATACCCCTTACTTACAACATGCTTTTGGGAACACTGAAAATTTAATGTTGCTAGTAGCAGAAAATTTAAGAATGGCTTTGGTTACTGAACACGTTACTATTCAAGAGGTAGCAAAGTTTATTACCAAAGACAAGATCAAACAAAAACTACAAATATTAAATAGCAGTTTACAAAAGGATTTTGGTATTGACAAACCGCGCATAGCAGTGTTGGCATTGAACCCACATGCAGGTGACGACGGACTTATTGGCAAAGAAGAAATTGAAATTATAAGACCCGCAATTAAAGAAAGTAGAAACCAAGTATTGGCCTACGGCCCTTATTCTGCTGATGCTTTTTTTGCAAGAGGGCAACACGAAAAATTTGATGCAGTACTCGCAATGTATCATGACCAAGGTTTAATTCCTTTCAAGTCATTGGCATTTGGAGAAGGCGTAAATTTCACTGCCGGTTTACCTATTGTAAGAACAAGTCCAGATCATGGTACTGCATTTGATATTGCAGGCAAGGATAAGGCCGATGCCGCTTCTTTTACCGCTAGTATTTTTGAATGTGTAAGAATAATTCATGCAAGAAAAGGATATACCGACATGCGATTAAATCCACTTAAGAAAATTAGTGCAAGAATGCTAGCAAATGCAATTGACGAAAATTTAGACGACAACTACTAGCCATAATTAATAGGCACAAGCCTTAAGGATATCTTTGATTGATTTTATGCCCCATCGAGGAAGGTTGCCTCTATGAGTGCCTTGTTCCTCAAGTAATTTTTCGGCCTTTTTTGCAATGGGCAATGCGCCTTTACAGCCACCCCCAAATAAACCTGGCAAATGATGTGACATGGTCGCTTCTAATACGTAAATACGTGGATTATTGGGATTGATTTTTTTTGCTGCTTTTAGTGGATGCTGAATTCTCGACTCATAAGACAACCACCTTCGCATAGGACTAATGGACATTTTAGCACTATTAGCTAAACTTTCCGCGCAAAGTATTTCATCATTTATTTGTATCTTTTTCGATCTCGCTACCCAAACGATTGCCTCGTCCGCAATGGCTTCCCTATCACCCAATTGTAAAATCGACATTCTAGCTTTCACAATAGAAGCATAATAAGGAGGAAGCCATTCATGTGGGTAGGCATTACTTAATAGTTCGAACTTATTAAAAGCAAGTTCATGATCTTCCTTCGATTGCATACGATAAAAAAGTTCTGTCGCAGCAGAAAGCCCGGTTTCGTATTTATTAGGCTGACTGTGCGCTAATAAGCTTGAACAAAATAGTAAAATTAGTAAGCAGTACTTCATGGTACTGCAATTTAAAACATTGTGTTGGAAACACCATTATTGATGCTATAATTTGAATAAGTAATCTCAATAGTACCCTTCTTAGCCTTTAAAGCTTTTGCCTTACTAACAGGTTCATCGTCACCAAATTCCAAGGTTATGCCACTCGGCAGCTTGTAGTCCTTGGTGTTGAAACCAAAAATGATTTTACTAGGAAGCCCATATTGTGCATGTGCCCCATATTCCATTGTTACTTCATAAGTGCCATTTTCTTTAGTAGTAGTAAAGGTTTTATATACTAATGCGGTAGTAGGGTCAATCCACAGTGTCGAAATTACCCAGTCCAATGCGTCGTCTGTGGGGATTAATTTAATCACTTGTAATTCCTTCCCTTTAAATAGTTGTTTGCCAGACTCCATGGCTACAAATTGCTTCGTATTTAATAAGGAGTTTAAAGAAACAGAAACACCCCCCTTAGGTAATAAGGAAATGCCCCCTTCTTTTTTTATTTTTAGTTGGTTGGGTTTTTTGAAATATACTTTAACCTTACCCAAAGAGGCCTTAATAAATGCCACATCCGTTTTCATGATACCTGTAGCAGTATAATCATTAACTAAAGCCAATTTTTGACTTACTTTTTCAATCAGTAAAGTAGCTTGTGCATTGACACTATTAGTAATAAAACAAAGTAATAAAAATAATATGACCTTGTTTGTAGCTACGTTATTTGTTTTTTTATTGGGGGAGCGATTCATTGCGTTATGCGGTATTTGATTCGACAAATTTTAATTTTATTAACTTAATATATCTTTTTTCTTCACAATAAGCACCGACGCGCTAACAAATAAAATAATGTGTAAGGTAAGTACGATTAATGAATTTTTTATTTTAGCAATGTTTAAGATAGAACCTTTAATAGCCTCATTATCGGCGTTTACTTGAAGGTCAAAAAATTCTTTCCAATTATTCATATGTGTAGTGAATAAATAGGGCTTAATAGCGGAAAACAAAGGAATATTTAAGGTGCTCAATATTGTTAAAAAAACAATTGCGCTCATGGTACCTACAATTGGACCAATTGAATTGTTTGCTAAACTAGACATTAAGAAACCAAGTGACGTGACGGTCATTAAAGCAAAAGCTGCAAATACAAATGCACCCACATACCTCCACATAACATCCCCTTCGGTAATTAACACTACATAATTCGACTTCATCAAAAACAAATCGTCAGTACCAAAAACCCAGATGCTAACAAAAAGTGCCAAGAACGCCAACCAGATTAATAATAAGATAGTATAAGTAGAAGCTGCTATAAACTTTGCCATCACCCACTGCGTGCGACTATAAGGTGTAGTGAAAATTAAACGTAGTGTGCCTAGATTCGCTTCACCCGATATCATGTCTGCAGCAATTAAAGCCACCAGTAATGGCACGTGCACTAATAATAATTGTAATAAAATATAGCAAATCAAATAGCCATTCAATATTTTACCTTCAATAGAAAGGGTATCATTAATATCCTTCATCAAAAAACCGGCATAAGAATCACCATCTATTTTTAGCCCTAATTGGATTACTACAATCAACGCAGCTATAGCGCCAAAAGCAATATAAGTTCTTGGTCGTTTATAAATTTTATATAATTCTACAGAAATGAGCTTCCACATTTATTGCGTATTTGAAGTGACTTGTAAAAAATAATCCTCTAGTGAATTCTTGGTTTCTACGTTAAGCAAAGGTATATCGGCCATGACTAGTGACTTATGTAATAATGGAATTTGCTGTTGTGGCATGCAAAAATAAATACCATCCTTTCGGGGCAACAAAAAGCTAGCGAAATCAGAAACCCTTATGGCACTCAATGCAGCTTCGTCGTTTAAGGTAGTCACATGCACAATTGTTTTATTAGGATCTAATAATTGTTTTGTAGCCCCTCCTGCAACCTTCTTGCCTTTGTGTATAATAAGAATTTGGCTTGCCACTTGTTCAATTTCCGATAACAAATGCGACGAAACAAAAACTGTTTTGCCTTCTTCTTTTGCCAAGTATTGTATTAAATGTCTAATATCTGCAATACCCTGTGGGTCCAAACCATTAGTGGGTTCATCTAGTATGATTAATGAAGGATTGTGCACTAATGCAATACCAATACCCAACCTTTGCTTCATACCTAATGAAAATGTTTGCACCCTGTCGGTGGAACGATTTGATAAACCTACTTTTTCCAAAGTAGCATTTATATCACTTGTGCTGATATGCTTTTTACGTACTTTGGCAAACAACTGCAAATGTTCCTTAGCAGTCAAATAGGGATACAAATCGGGCCTTTCAATAATAGCACCTACTTTTTCCAATAACTCATTCCTATGCGCCTTTAACGGCATTCCAAAGAGGTTAATGGAACCGCTACTTGGATGAATTAAAGAAAGTAACATTCTTATAGTTGTGCTCTTACCCGAACCGTTTTGACCTAAAAAACCGAATACGTCTCCTTCTTGCACCTGAAAACTAAGGCCATCCACTGCTTTGAGTGTGCCAAATTGTTTACTTATATCTTGTACTTCTATTACCGACATACTATAATAACATTTATTTTACGTAATTGTTCTGTCAATATATGGCTGTAACCATAAAAAAGCCCCGTCCCAATAATTCGGGAAGGGGCTTTTTGCTATTTCAACAAAGTTGATTTATTTATACTGAGGGATCAAGCTATTCGCTAAATCCACCATTTGTTTAACACCGTCATCAGGCAAGTTTCCTTTTTTGAATTCAGCTAAAACATTTGGCAATTTGTTAGACATTTCTAATAAGAAATGAGCTTCAAATTCCTTCACTTTACGCACCGAAACTTCTTTCAATAAACCTTGTGTACCCAAGTAAATAATTGCAACTTGTTTTTCCACGCTAAATGGAGTGTACTGAGCTTGTTTTAAAATTTCCACGTTTCTAGCACCTTTATCAATTACGTTCTTTGTAGCTGGATCAAGGTCACCACCAAATTTAGAGAATGCCTCTAATTCTCGGTAAAGTGCTTGGTCTAATTTCAAAGTACCTGATACTTTTTTCATTGATTTGATCTGCGCGTTACCACCCACACGACTTACAGAAATACCTACGTTAATCGCTGGACGAATACCGGCGTTGAACAAGTTACCCTCTAAGAAGATTTGACCGTCGGTAATTGAAATTACGTTGGTAGGAATATAGGCAGAAACGTCACCCGCTTGTGTTTCAATAATTGGTAATGCTGTTAATGAACCACCACCTTTTACTAAATGCTTAATAGAAGCTGGTAAGTCATTCATGTTTTTTGCAACTTCGTCATTTGCGATTACTTTAGCCGCACGCTCTAATAAACGACTATGCAAGTAGAATACATCACCTGGATATGCTTCACGGCCTGGTGGACGACGTAATAATAAAGAAACTTCACGGTAAGCAACTGCTTGCTTAGATAAGTCATCAAATACAATCAATGCAGGACGACCTGTATCACGGAAGAACTCGCCAATTGCTGCACCCGCAAATGGGGCGTAGAATTGTAAAGGAGCCGGATCTGCTGCAGGAGCTGCTACAATAATAGTATAAGCCATTGCACCATTGTCTTCCAATGTTTTCATAACACCCGCAATAGTAGACGCTTTTTGACCAATCGCTACATATATACAGTATACTGGTTTGCCAGCATCAAAGAATTCTTTTTGGTTGATGATTGTGTCTACGCAAATTGCAGTTTTACCTGTTTGACGATCACCAATAACCAACTCACGTTGTCCACGACCAATTGGTATCATTGCATCAATTGCTTTGATACCTGTTTGCAATGGTTCTTTTACAGGCTCACGGAAAATTACCCCTGGTGCTTTACGCTCCAATGGCATTTCATACAATTCACCTTTAATAGGACCCTTGCCATCGATGGCTTCTCCTAATGTATTAATAACACGACCAACTAATCCTTCTCCTACTTTAATAGAAGCGATCTGTCCTGTTCTTTTAACTTTGTTACCTTCTTTAATACCCTTGCTTTCTCCCATTAATACCACACCCACATTGTCTTCCTCAAGGTTAAGCGCGATAGCTTTAGTGCCGTTTTCAAACTCAACTAACTCACCACTACTAACGCCATTTAAACCATAAACACGGGCAATACCATCACCCACTTGTAATACGGTTCCCACTTCTTCTAAATCAGCAGATGCGTTGAAATTGCCTAGTTGTTGTCTAAGTATCGCCGAAATTTCATCTGGTTTTACGTCCGCCATAATAGTCTATTTTAATGTATGATTATTTATATTTTACTTATGAACTCGTTATTCAAAAATTGTTTTTTAATATCTTTTAGATCTCGTGCAATACTTGCATCCAATAAATTGTTATTAAATTCAATTACAAATCCACCAATTAAACTTGCGTCAGTTTTCGTGGTCAATTCTACCGATACAAATTTGTTTTCCGCTTTCACTTTATCTTCTATAGATTTTTTCATTTCGTCGCTTATATCAACTGCTGTTGTTAAAGTAACTTGATGAATTCCTTTAATAGCATTGTATTGTTCAATAAAAGCAGTAGCCATTTCTGGAAGTGATGCTTCTCTTGCTTTTTTTACAAGCAAATTGGTAAAAGAATGCGTTAACAAACTCACTTTATCCTTTGTAATGGCATTAATAATACCATTTTTTTGATCCGCTTTTATAATGGGGCTACGTAATACATTCACAAATTCACTACTAGCCTTACATACAGCTTGTAAATATTTCATGTCTGCATAAACAGCTTCCAACTGGCCTTGCTCAGTTGCAAGATCCAATATACTTTTTGCGTACCTACCTGCTAAACGTGCGTTGGGCATTTCTTACAATTTAATTTAACTTAACTCCTTCAGCAACTTGTTTAATATAGCTTTCTTGTTCAGCTTTATTACTCAACTCTCTGCGTAATACTTTTTCTGCTACTTCAACTACCAATGCACCTACTTGATTCTTAACTTCAGTTAAGGCTGCATTTTTTTGTTGGTTAATTGCAGCCTGTGCATCGGCAACGATTCTTTCATATTCAGCTTTAGCTTTGTCCTTTGCATCAGCAACCATTTTCTCAGAAGCTTCTTTTGCTTCTTTGATTAAAATAGCTCTTTCTTCACGGGCTTTCACTAATAATGCTTCATTCTCGTTTTGCATTGCAGCAATATCGGCTTTCATTTTGTCCGCTTTTGACAAAGCGTCTTCAATACCTTGTTCACGATCACTGATCGCTTTCAACATAGGCTTCCAAGCATATTTGCGTAGTACAATTAATAGCATCAAAAAGGCGATAGTATTCCAAAATACTAAACCAATATCTGGCAATACTAACGGGTTAATTTCTAACAACATACTATTCGTTTATCTTAATTAATAATTCTTCTTAAAAAAATATAGGCCCTTCGCCCTGTGCTAGGGCCTATAATAATTTGGAAATCCAATTGTCTTACGACAATGCATCCAATGACTATCCGTTACCCAAAAGGGCAACAACCACAGCGAACAAGGCAACAGCCTCTACGAACGCAGCAGCAACAATCATGTTAGCACGGATTTCGTTAGCAGCTTCTGGCTGACGAGCAATACCTTCAACAGCACCTCTACCAATTTGACCGATACCAATTCCGGCACCGATAGCAGCTAATCCAGCGCCAATTGCGGCAACACTTCCTACTACCATTTTTTTACGTTTTAATTGTTATTGAAAAAA
>Ga0075464_10000803_pt1 | contig 13940 bp, 13 predicted proteins | sample DEB19_08_DNA_5_FD_75068 | JGI IMG/M metagenome (GOLD analysis project Ga0075464, IMG submission 75068) | Aqueous microbial communities from the Delaware River and Bay under freshwater to marine salinity gradient to study organic matter... | ecosystem: Environmental > Aquatic > Marine > Coastal ...
GCATCTCTCTCGTTCGCATGATATTGTCATCCTTTACCCATACTCCTGGAGACGTAATAATCTTGCGAAGAATGATCGCAAGGGAGTAAGACTTTATCCATTTTTTCGCCTTCCGTTCGGAGGGAAGTTTGCCTTTATTGGAAAATTAAAAAGGGAAAATTATTCGTTTTGTACGATATCAAACTTTGTAGAGAAACTTTAACCCTCTTTTGATTTCTTAATCGATCATAAAAGCCGTAGAATATCTTATGCAAAACCTCATTGAAACCACCATTAATTTTGTTAAAAAAGAATTGCAAAATGCCGAATCCGGACACGATTGGTTTCATATAGAACGTGTTTGGAAAACTGCTAAAACCATAGCTATAGAAGAAGGAGTGGATATGGAAGTGGTTGAATTTGCAGCTTTATTGCATGATATTGCAGATTCGAAATTTCATAACGGTGATGAAGAAATTGGTCCGCAGCGGGCGGGCGACTTTTTAAAGTCTATTGGCGTTTCCGCTGATGTAATTGTACACGTGCAAGAAATCATCAGAAATATGTCGTTTAAAAATAGTTTAGGCGATGTGAAATTTACATCCTCAGAAATGTTGGTGGTACAAGATGCAGATAGATTAGACGCCATAGGAGCCATTGGTATAGCTAGGGCTTTCACTTATGGGAGTTTTAAAAACCGGGTGTTGTACGACCCAGAAATTGAGCCTCAATTAAACCAAAGTAAAGAAGCCTATAAAAACACAAGCGCCCCAACGATCAATCACTTTTACGAGAAATTGCTATTGCTAAAAGATAAGATGAATACCCATACGGGTAAAAAATTGGCTTTAGAAAGACATGAGTTTATGGAAAGCTATTTAACCCAATTTTATGGCGAGTGGAACGGCTTAATTTAGTTTGGATTATCTCTTTAAAAGCAACCAAGTAAAATAAAGTAACATCATTCCGCTGCTGATAAAAGTCATTTGCATGGTGTTTTTGAAGTTTGCAGCTGCCGGTATTTTTAAGACCTTAACAAACCAGTTTACAAAATAAAACACAACTGGCACACAAAACAATAGAAATATCCAAAAATTGAGGAGATTGTTTTGATTTTTCCAATAGATAAACATCAGTATCAATCCTATAAAAAACACCAATCCCGAAAATAAAAAAGAGCATTTGATTCCTAATAAAAGACTAAGTGTTTGGTCGCCACGTTTGCAATCTTCTTCGTGTTGATACACCTGAGTAAGCGGATAAGATGCCCCAATTAAGCATGAGCAGATCATTGCGGCCAAAAAATCATCATTGGTAAAAAGCATAAAAAAATTGCTTACTGCATAAATACAACTGAGGTACATAAAACCTCCCTGAAAAACAAAAACCACCAAAAAACTAAGTATTGGATATTTTTTTAATCGAACCGCAGGATGACTATAGGCTTTAGAAATAAAATTATACAACAAAACACAAAGCGCAAAAGGCAAACTTACCCATAGCGCAAGTAATACGCCTATCCACTCTAAAAAAATAGCCGTTTGATACAAAGATTTACCCACTTTCGGCGGCGATTTAATTAAGGCAATACTTCCCTCATCTTTATCAAAATAACTATTGTATCCATTACTTGCAGGATAAATAAGTAAATGTAAAACCACAAAAACGACCACGGCATAAGTATTGTTAACAAAATGTGCGGTACTTAAGGCAAAAAGAAAAACAGGCAAAAGCATCAACGAAAAAGGAAAACGTAAATGAAGAATTACCGACTTGTAGTTTGCTTTTGAATCCATACTTAATTTATAATCACTAAATTTAAAAAAACAAAAGCACATGGGAAGCATCATTTCGGCAATAGGAACCAGTAACCCCAAAAATAAATTTTCGCAAGAAGAGATTTTAAGGTTTATGAAAGATGCCCATCAATTAGATTCGCATCATGCTAGGCGATTAGAAAAATTATATCATGTATCAGGCATAGATTTTAGACATTCGGTATTGAACGATTTTGGCAAAAACCGAGGTGATTACGATTTTTTTGGAAACGAACTAGGCCTAGAACCTTTTCCTTGTACCGCATCGAGAGGAAACGTGTACGAATCAAATGCTTTAAATTTATGCCTTACGGCGATAGAAAATTGTACCCGGCAATTAAAAAATTTCGATAAAGATAAAATTAGCCACTTAATTACCGTGAGTTGCACGGGCATGTATGCCCCAGGATTAGATATAGAAATTGTTGAAAAATTAGGCTTAAACACCAATGTAGAACGCACCTGTATTAATTTTATGGGTTGTTACGGCGCATTTAATGCGCTAAAAGTGGCCGATTATATTTGCCGAGCGCAACCAAATGCTGTGGTATTAATTGTAGATGTAGAATTGTGTACGCTACATTTTCAGCGAGAAAACACCCTCGATAATTGGCTCGCCAACTCTTTATTTGCAGATGGAGCATCGGCGGTTTTGGTGCAAAATGAGGATTATTCAGACGAAATATTGTTTAAAATACGATCTTTTTATACCGAAATTGTGAGCGAAGCAAGAAACGAAATGGCTTGGAAAATTGGCAATCATGGTTACGAAATGCAGCTCACCAATCAGGTTTCAAAGCAAATCAAATCGGGCATAAGAAATATTGCTGATCAACTTTTAAAGAAAGTAAATTTAGCATTTGATGACATTGGCTCATTTGCCATTCACCCCGGTGGAAGAAGAATTTTAGAGGTTTGCGATGAAGTTTTTAATCTCTCGACAGAACAAAACAAACACGCTTACGATGTGCTTAAAAACTTCGGAAACATGTCGTCTACTACCGTGATTTTTGTGTTGGATGAACTCAGTAAAAAACTGAAAGACAAAAAATCTGAAGAACAAATTATGAGTTTTGCTTTTGGTCCGGGCTTAACTTTTGAAAGTATGATTTTAACTTATGCCGGATTTTAGCCAACGCAGTTCAGCAAACGAAATAATGGATGATTTTGGGCTTTCGCCCGATGAATTACATCCGGTATTAAAAGAATTAGATATTATTAACCGTTTATTGGGTGGCTTTTCTTTGTATTTTAATGCTTTTAATCATCTAAAAATTCAAACAAAAAGCACCATTTCCGATTGGGGTAGTGGGGGTGGAATAGCCTTTAAGGTGCTACAAAAATACTTCAGTAAAAAAAATATTTATCCTCAATTTATAGGTTTAGACGCCACTCCGGCTACCTTATCATACGCCGAAAACCAATTTAAAAACGATAAAAATGTGAGTTTCTTTTTGACGGATGTTTTAAACCAAAAATTTAAGGATGGCGATTTTGATTATGTAATTAGCAGCTTATTTACTCACCATTTTGACAATGAAAAATGGCCAGAACTGATTAAAAAAATGATGACTGCATCAAAAAATGCGGTCATTATCAACGATTTACATCGACATCCAATTGCCTATTATTCCATAGCCGCATTAACCAGCCTTTTTTCTAAATCGCAGATGGTAAAACATGATAGTAAGGTTTCTGTTTTGAGAGGCTTTACCAAAAAAGAGCTTAAATTATTACTCGCCAAAGCAGGAGCAACAAATTACCGTATCAAATGGATGTGGGCTTTTAGATGGCAAATCATTATCTATAAATGAAACCAAAAATAGTAATCGTAGGTGGTGGATTAGCGGGCTTAACAAATGCTATTCTTTTGGCTAAGGCCGATTTTGAGGTTACACTTATCGAACGAAAAACTTATCCATTTCATCGGGTTTGTGGCGAATATATCAGCAATGAAGTATTGCCATTTTTAAAAGAAGTTGGATTAAATCCAGATGATTTTGGGGCTTCAAAAATTTCTAAATTAATTATAAGTGCGCCAAATGGCACCAAATTAATTTCGGATTTAGATTTAGGAGCTTTTGGAATGAGTCGTTTTGTGTTGGATAATGAGATATATAAAATAGCATCTGCCTTGGGCGTACATTTTATTTTAGGACAAAAGGTTTTAGATATCCGCTTTAGCGAAGAAAAATTTGAAATAGAATTATCATCCAAAAATCTAATAGCTGATTTGGTCATTGGCGCTTTTGGCAAAAGATCAAATTTAGATCAAAAATTAAATCGTGCTTTTTTTTACAAAAGAAGTCCTTATGTGGGGGTAAAATATCATATCAAAACAGATTTTCCTTCAAACACCATACAGTTAGATAATTTTAAGGGCGGTTATTGTGGTTTAAGTAAAATTGAATCGGATTTATATTGCCTTTGTTATTTAGCCGAAAATAAATACCTCAAACAATATGGTTCGATAAAATTGATGGAGGAGCAAATTGTGAGAAAAAACCCTGATCTGAACAGGATTTTTGAATCTTCGGAATTTGTTTGGGATCAGCCCGAAACCATTAATGAGATTACTTTTGAGAAAAAGACTTTGGTAGAAAATCATGTGCTGATGTGTGGCGATACGGCCGGAATGATTACGCCGTTGTGTGGTAACGGAATGGCAATTGCGATACACGCTGCAAAAATATTGTCAAATATCATCATCCAAACCTGCAATCGAGATTTTGATTCGAATAAAAGAAAGGCCATAGAAGAGGCTTATCAAACACAATGGAAAAATGAATTCGCATTAAGATTGATGATTGGCCGTGGAATTCAACGGTTTTTTGGAAATGAGCGTTTAACCAACTATTCGATATCAGGATTAAAGTCGTTCCCAAAAATCATTAAAAATATTGTAAAGCGAACTCATGGAAATCCTTTCTAGAAAAATTTTTATATTGCAAAATGAAGTTAAGAACCCTGGTATTTTTAAATGCATCTGCAGTTGGTATTTCTATCGCCCTTGTAAATTATTACTTCCAACATAGTTGGTACTATTTTGCAATAGCTCTAACCATTTCTACAGCTGTAAGTTATTTGGTTTTTTATTATTTGATAGAAAAATACGTTTACTCTAAAATTAAAATCATTTACAAATTAATTCATAGTTTAAAATTAGGTAAAGATTTAAAAGATGCTTTGGGAGAATACGTAAGCCCCGACCCAATAAATGATGTAGAACAAGAAGTAAAAGATTGGGCAAGAGATAAAAAAACAGAAATTGACAACTTAAAAAAACAAGAACAATTTAGAAGAGAGTTTTTATCAAATATTTCTCATGAATTTAAAACACCGCTTTTTGCCATAGAAGGATACGTTGATGCCTTACAAGATGGAGGTTTAGAGGATACAGATTTAGCTAAAAAATTTCTAGGTAAAGTATCCAAAAATGTAGAAAGATTAAGTTTTTTAATTAAAGATTTAGACGAAATCTCTAAATTAGAAAGTGGAGAAATACCCATAAACTACGAAAAATTTGAGTTGACATTTTTAATAAAAGAAGTACTAGAATCATTAGAATTAAAGGCTAATAAGTACAAAATCACAACTGTTTTTAAAGAAAAATACGATCACCCAACTTGGGTAGAAGCAGATAAGGAAAAAATTAGACAGGTTTTAATCAATCTTATCAGCAACTCTTTTAAATATGGCAAAGAAGAAGGAACCACATCCATCACTATTTTTGAATTACATGATCAATATTTGATTGAAATTACAGACGATGGTATTGGTATTGAAGAGAAATATTTACCCCGTCTATTCGAAAGATTTTTTAGAACAGATTCTAGCAGATCAAGACAAATAGGAGGATCAGGTTTAGGATTAGCTATTGTAAAACATATTATTGAGGCACACGATCAAACCATAAATGTTAGAAGTACCGAAGGCATTGGCTCTACCTTTGGATTTACCTTAAAAAAGGTAAAAGATATTAGAATCGTAATTCCTTTGATTAAACCCGTTGTTACTTTAAAGAATTAATATAGAATTAACATATAGATGTTAGCTTTGGTACATATAAATTAGAATGCTCATATGAACAACATTTTCTCTTATTTTATCCCAAAAGACAAAAAATTCTTCCCGCTTTTTGAAAAAGCAAGTAGCAATTTAGTATCAATTTCTACCCTTGTTAATCAATTAGTAAATACCCCAGATGTTAGCCAAAGAGAACCTCTACACAAACAAATAGAGCATCTTGAGCATGTTGGTGATGAAATCACGCATCAAATCTATATTGAATTAGGAAAAACATTTATTACCCCATTTGATAGAGAAGATATTCACTCTTTGGCAACCGCATTAGATGATATCGCTGATTATATGCATGGAGCATCTAACCGAATTTTATTGTACAACGTGTTAGAAATGACTGAACCTATCAAAAAATTAGCAGAATTGGTTGGTCAAAGTTGCGTTGATGTTGATAAAGCAATCAAAGAATTAAAGAATTTAAAAAATATTAGGCTTATTGCCGATTCTTGCGTTAGAATTAATAGCATAGAAAACCAAGCCGATTACGTTTTTGATCGTGCCATTGGAGATTTATTCGATTTTGAAAACGATGCTAAAACCATCATGAAATACAAAGAAGTGCTTTCTGCATTAGAAACAGCAACAGATATGTGCGAAGATGTAGCAAATGTGCTAGAAACCATCTTAGTTAAAAATGCTTAATCGGCTAAAATAAAACCCATAATGTTTACTACTCTTTTAGTTATTGTAATTATTTTGGCCATTGGATTTGATTTTATCAATGGTTTTCATGATGCTGCAAATTCTATTGCAACCATCGTATCCACAAAAGTTCTTTCACCATTTCAGGCTGTATTATGGGCCGCCGTATTTAACTTTGCGGCATATTTTGTAATTAAAGATCATAAAGTAGCAAATACCATAGCCAAAACAGTTGTAGAAAATTACATTACCTTAGAAGTAATTATGGCGGGTTTATTGGCCGCTATTGTTTGGAATTTATTAACTTGGTATTATGGCATTCCATCAAGTTCTTCACACACTTTAATCGGAGGATTTGCAGGAGCGGGTGTTACCCACGCCCTCATTTTGGGGGACACAGCTTTACAAGCTATAAATGTTGCGCCTATATTAAAAACCATTGCTTTTATTGTATTAGCGCCATTAATTGGTATGGCTATAGCCGTAATTATCAATCTAATTATTATCAATTTGGCTAAAAATTCTCGTCCATCAATTGCAGAAAAATGGTTTAAAAGATTTCAATTGGTTTCATCTGCAGCTTTAAGTTTTGCACATGGTGGCAACGATGCTCAAAAAGTTATGGGTATAATATATATCTCATTAGTAGCAGGAAAAGTGCTACAAAACGGAGATTCTATGCCCGATTGGATTCCATTGGCTTGTTATGCAGCAATTGCACTAGGTACGATGAGTGGTGGCTGGAAAATTGTTAAAACCATGGGTTCTAAAATTACAAAAGTAACCTCTTTAGAGGGTGTAAGTGCAGAAACAGCTGGTGCAATTACTTTAGGTATCACCGAACATTTTGGAATTCCAGTTTCTACCACACACACCATTACAGGATCTATTATTGGCGTTGGATTAACCAAACGTGTATCTGCAGTTAGATGGGGTATTACTTATAGCTTAATTTGGGCTTGGGTTTTAACGATTCCGGTTTCTGCAACTTTAGCCGGAATTGTGTATGCAATTATCCACTATATATTTTAAGGCAAAAATTAAATTTGATTGCATGAGTTGTGTCTTACAACTCATTTTTTTGCACTAAATTTTCATTTCTACTTCTACAATATCAATCTGTTTATCTAAGTTTATATGCTGGATATGACTAATGATTTTCTAAAACTTCTCGAGAAAATAGATGCTTTTATCAGAAAGTATTACCTAAATAAAGTATTAAGGGGTACCATCTGGTGGATCAGTCTTTTGATGATTAGCATTTTATTTTTAATTGTGATAGAGTATTACAGTTACTTTAAACCCACCATTAGAACCATTATAGTTTATTCATTTGTGGCGTCACAAATCATTTTATTTTGGATTTGGATAGGGCAACATTTGCTTAATTACCTACGTTTAGGAAAAATTATTAGCCACGAACATGCGGCAGAAATTATTGGACAACACTTTCCGGAAATTGAAGATAAGCTATTAAATACACTTCAATTAGAGAAATTGGTTGCAGAAAATCCCCATCAAAAATTACTTATCGAAGCAAGTATAGCGCAGAAAATTGCGGCATTTAAACCTTTTAAATTTGTATCGGCTGTAAAGCTAAAGGAAAATAAAAAATATTTGAAGTATGTGATTTTTCCTATTTTAATTTTTTTGGTGATTGCCTTTCTTGCCCCTTGGATTATAAAAGATGGGGCAAATAGAATGATCCATTACCAAACTTTTTATAAAAAAACTGCCCCATTTGAGTTTTATATCCTCAATCAAAAAATGGAAACTACCGAAGGGGATGATTTTACTTTAGACCTAAAAATTACAGGGAACGAAATTCCAAACGAGGTTTATTTGGACAATGGTGTAAACACATTTAAATTGATCAAAAAAGAAATTACTCATTTTGAATATCGATTTCAAAATGTGCAAAAAGACCTCTATTTTAAATTATTTGCAGGAGAATTTTCATCGGATGAGTATCATATATCCATTAAAAAACGGGGTTCTTTATTAGGATTTAATGTTGATTTGATCTATCCATCGTATATAAAAAAGCAGAATGAACGTGTGGAAAATCCTGGAGATTTAATTATCCCGCTAGGTACAACAACAAAATGGCATTTTAAAACTTCAAATGTTTTGTCGATGATTTTTAAATTGGGCGCAACATCAAAATCATTAAAAAACAAAAAAAATGAATATGATGCGGTGGCAAGAATCCTTAAAAGCACCACTTATACAATAAATTTTAATAACGAAAATAAAGCCGTTAAGAATGTTTTAACCAATCAGATCAATGTAATTGCTGATGAATATCCAAAGATTGATTTTATGGAAAAGCCAGATTCTATCAATGCAAATATCATTTATTTTGTGGGCAAAGTCAGCGATGATTATGGCTTAAGTTCCTTAAATTTTAATTATTCGATTAGCAAATCTACAGATCCAAAGCGGGTTGGAAAGAGCTTTAATAGCCCAATTTTGATTGATAAAACGGCCGCACAAAGTAGTTTTATTTATTTATGGAACCTTAAAAAAACGGGGATTAAAGAAGGTGAAGAAATCAATTATTACTTTGATTTGGCAGATAATGATGGCGTTTTTGGTCCAAAACATGTTCAATCTGAAAAAAATATTTACAAATTGCGATCAAAAGATGAAGTTCAGAAAAATATAGACGAAGCTACTTCGGGTATGAAACAGAAAATGGAATCTGCCATTCATCAATCTGAAAAAATAAGTAGAGATGCCAAAAAAATCAATCAAGATTTGATGGATCAGAAAAATATCAGCTTTGAACAGAAAAAAGATATTGAGCGACTAATTGATAAACAGCAGCAATTACAAAGCTTAATTAAGGAAATTCAGAAAGATAGCAAGGAAAATTTGCTGAAACAAACGGATTTAAATCCGGAAGAGAAAGCGCTTTTAGAAAAACAAAAACAGATACAAGATTTGTTTGATCATGTATTGGATGATCAAACTAAAAAATTGTTAAATGAGCTTCAAAAATTGATGGATCAAAACCAGAAAACGCTTACCGAAGATCAATTAAAACAAATGCAATTGGATCAAAAATCTATACAAAAGGAGTTGGATAGGATTTTAGAATTGTATAAGAAATTAGAATTGGAGCAAAATATCAATCGGGCGGTTGATCAACTTCATCAAATAGCTCAAAAACAAGAAAATCTGAGTCAAGAAAGTTTGAAGAATCCTGAAAATGCGAAACAAAAACAGGAAAATTTAAAGCAACAATTTGAAGAAGTTAAAAAGGATTTGAAAGCTTTGGAAGAGAAAAACCAATTATTAGACCAAGCCACAGACTTTAAAAATCCTGAAAAAGAGGCACAAGCCGTACAAGAAAAAATGGAGGAGGCCACACAAAACCTCGATCAAAAGAAATCCCAAAAAGCAAGTCAATCTCAAAAAGAAGCGGCAAAACAAGTCGAACAATTGGCTCAAAAATTATCGGAAATGCAACAAGATGGAGAAGAAAAAGAAAGCAATGTAAATGCACAAGAATTAAGACAAATTCTTCAAAATTTATTAAAATCGTCTTTTGATCAAGAAAATGCAATTAATTCGGTAAAAACTACTCAAATAAATGATCCGAGATTTGTAAAAATATCGCAACAGCAAAAAGAGATTCAAGACAATTTAAAAATAGTTGAAGACAGCCTATCAAGTTTAGGAAAACGTGTTCCGCAATTATCGGCAGAGGTTAATAAAGAAATTAAAATCATTCATCAGCAACTTACAGAAGCAATCGATCAGTTATCAAACAGAAAAATACCCGAAGCAAATAGAAATCAACAATTTGCACTTACTTCTATTAATAATTTAGCCTTGCTTTTAAGCGATGCTTTACAGCAATTGCAAGACGCGATGAAAAATGCAAAATCTGGAGGCAAGGGGAAACCCAAACCAAGTTTAAGTCAGTTATCGCAAATGCAAAAAGAGCTGAATAAAAACATGCAAAAAGCCAAAGAACAAATGCAACAACAAGGTATTCAGACAGGTCAAAAAGGAAGTGCACAAATGAGCGAGCAAATGGCAAAAATGGCTCAACAACAGCAAAAAATCAGACAATCTTTAGAACAAATTAATAATGATTTAAATAAAGATGGGCAAGGAAAATTAGGTGATTTAGAAAAAATCATGCAGCAAATGGAACAAACAGAAACAGATTTGGTGAATAAACGAATTTCTCAGGAAGCTTTAATTAGGCAGCAAGATATTCAGACCCGTTTATTGGCCGCAGAAAATGCCGAAAAACAAAGAGAACAAGATGAGCAAAGAGAAAGTAAAACTGGTAAAGATTTTTCGCCAAACTATAATTTGATTCTTTTAGATTATCAAAAATTAAAAGCCAAAGAGTTGGAGCAAATAAAAACTGTTCCGCCATCTTTAAATTACTTTTACAAATTAAAAATTAGCGATTATTTTAAAAAATTAAATTCGGTGAATTAACATGAAAAGCTTTATCACATCAGCTGCTTTCATTTCAAAAACAATGTTATTTCCATCAGAAATCAAAAGTATTCTGCTTTTAGAAAATGGGTTAAATGAATTAAAACAAAATTTATTTTTAAACGAAACCGTATTTTCTGAAATTAAAACTTGCTTAAATGAAGCCTTAACCAACGCCATTGTTCATGGAAACAAAGAAAATTTAGCCAAATTTGTAAAACTTGATATTGATTTGATCCATCAAAAATGTTTAATTTTTAAAATAACGGACGAGGGGGAAGGATTTAAGCCCGAACAAATTGAAGATCCAACCGATTCAGAAAATTTAGAAAAAATTGGTGGCCGTGGGGTGTATATCATGAGAAAATTAGCCGATTTTTGTATCTTTAACAATCACGGAAACGAGCTCACACTTTACTTTAAATTTTAATGAAAAAATTACCGATTCATTTTTTTTACGAGGAAACCCATTTTAAAGCAAAATCTGTAGGTGCTTTAAGAAACTGGATTCATCAAAGCATTTTAGCAGAAGATCAGACCTTACAAGAATTAAATTTTATTTTTTGTTCTGATGATTATTTGTTGAAAATGAATCAGCAATATTTAAACCACGATACATTTACAGACGTGATTACTTTTGATCACTCGGAACAAAACAAAGCGATCTACGGAGATATTTTTATCAGCATAGATCGCATTAAAGAAAATGCTAAAGCGTTTAACAACAGCTTTATTCTTGAGCTTAACCGTGTAATGATTCATGGAACCTTGCATTTATTGGGATACAAAGACAAAAAACCAGCAGATAAAAGCAAAATGACAGAAAAAGAAAACGAATATTTAGCACAACGCCAATTCTAAATTTTCTTTATTAAGCCATTGGAACCTCAATTAACAAAACTTTAGATTCTGTTTTAGCATTGATGCTGATGCTTTCAGTTTCGTAAACACCCAAGGCATCCCTACGTTTTAGCAATTGATTTTCGGCCTCAATTTCACCCTCTAAAAGAAAAATATATACACCATTTTTTTGGTTGTGTAATTGATAATCGATCTGAAAACCTGTATCTAAATTAGCCATAGAAAAATAAGCATCTTGGTTAATCCAAATATTATTTCCGTCTTTTTCTGGAGAAACAACCGTCAAGAATTTATTCTTTTTATCCGATTCGTTAAAAGTTTTTTGCTCGTACCTTGGCGTGATATTAAGTTCCTTTGGAATCACCCAAATCTGAAGAAACTGAACAGATTCTGTACTTGATTTATTATATTCTGAATGTTGAATACCCGATCCGGCAGACATAATTTGCACATCACCTTGTTTAATAATCGCTTCTCTTCCAGTGCTATCGTTATGCTTTAATGCGCCCGATAAGGGAATACTCACAATTTCCATATTGTCATGTCCGTGTGTACCAAATCCCATTCCTTTTGCCACATCATCGTCATTTAAAACCCTTAACAACCCAAAATTCATTTTGGCGGGATCATAATATTGACTAAAACTAAAAGAATGATGGCTATTTAACCAACCTCTTGAGGCAAAACCTCTTTGTGTTGCAGGATGAAATATTGTTTTCATAACATTGTTATTAAAATTACGTGTTCAAACATACAAATTTTAAACCAAAGTCTAAATGCGTATTTTTGAGTCAATTAAAAAGACAATGAAAAAAGTGATTATTTTGGGCGCAAGCGGACTTGTTGGAAGCGAGGTTTTAAAATTGGCGCTTAACAACAACGAATTTGACGAGGTAAAGATTTTTGTGAGGAAACCATTACCTATTAAAAATCCGAAATTAACGCAAATCCTTACAAATTTTGACGAATTGGACTTGATAAAATCCGAAATTAATGCTGAAATTATCTTTTGTTGTTTAGGATCAACCAAAAGCAAAACACCAAATTTACAGGATTATAAAAAAATCGACCACGATTATCCTTTGTATTTCGCAAAAGAGGGATTAAAAAACAACCTATCTCAATTTCATATCATTTCAGCATTGGGCGCAAATCCCAATTCCTCAAATTTCTATACCAAATTAAAGGGTGAAATTGAAGATGCTTTAAAAGGAATAAATATTCCGTCTTTATATATTTATAGGCCTTCTTTTTTAGTGGGAAAAAGGAAAGAAAAAAGACCATTAGAAAAAATTGCTTTGTTAATCATGCGTCTTATCAATCCATTACTAATGGGTAGGTTAAAAAAATATCAAACAATTGACGCTTCAATTATAGCAAAAGCAATGATAAATGAATCCATTAAAAATAAAAGAGGCATCTTTGTATTAGAATCAGATAAAATTAAAGAACTAGCGTGAGTATCGTATCAGCAGAACAATTAGGCCATGCATTTAATGACCATTGGCTATTTAAAAATTTAACTTTTGGGATCCAACAAGGGCAAAGAATTGCTTTGGTAGGGATAAATGGAGCCGGAAAATCAACTTTGTTAAAATTATTATCAGAAAAAATAAAGCCAACAGAGGGTAAAGTGGTGAAAGCCAAAGATATACGTTTTGGATATTTAGAACAAGATCCGAAATTTATAGCCGACCAAACCATCAGCGATTTCATTTTTAGTATGGATAATCGCCAACAACAAATCATCAGAGAATACGAGGAACTATTGGCAAATGAGAATCCAGATTTAGATGAAATTACCAGACTTACCGAAGAATTAAGCAATCTTGAGGCTTGGGAATACGAACATCAAATCAAAACTATTTTAGGAAGATTAGATATTCATCAATTAGATCAAAAAATAGATACCCTATCGGGAGGACAAAAAAAGCGTTTAAGTTTGGCTAAACTTTTAATAGACGACCCAGAAGTTTATGTAATTGACGAACCCACCAATCATTTGGATATTGATACCATTGAGTGGTTAGAAAGCTTCTTAACATCGGGAGGTAAAACTATTTTAATGGTCACTCACGATCGATATTTCCTAGA
>Ga0075464_10000806_pt1 | contig 13913 bp, 12 predicted proteins | sample DEB19_08_DNA_5_FD_75068 | JGI IMG/M metagenome (GOLD analysis project Ga0075464, IMG submission 75068) | Aqueous microbial communities from the Delaware River and Bay under freshwater to marine salinity gradient to study organic matter... | ecosystem: Environmental > Aquatic > Marine > Coastal ...
GCCGACGATCAGCACACCGGCCATGTTGGCGTGCCGGGCGTAGCCGGCCAGCGTGCGGCGCAGCACGTCAAAGTGCTCGCTGGGTGAGGACATGCCGCAGCCACTGGTTTGTGCAAAAGCCGTCACACCATCAACGTTTGGAAAAGCCGCCAGTCGCTCCGGTGTGAAGTGCGCGGCAATGCGCTGGATGACCGTGGCCGAGCAGTTCACGGACGACAAGAGTCCGATGAAGTTGCGCGTGCCGACGCGGCCGTCTTCACGGACAAAGCCCATGAAGCTGGCGCGCTCGGCCTCCGGCACATACGCGACTGGCATCACATCCAGGCCAAAGCCTGGGTCACGCTCAAAATCGACCAGCGCCAAGTTGTGCGTGTGCACGTAGTCGCCAGCTTCAATGTCGCGCGCGGCTACACCAATGACGGCGTTGTACTTGCGCACCGGTTCACCCGCCAAAATGCGCACCGCTGCAATCTTGTGGCCGGCCGGCACTTGGGCCCGCACGCGGACGTCGAAATCAGGCAGCACTTGGCCCAGTGCCAATGGAGTTTTGGCCACCAGCACGTTGTCGTTGGGATGGAGTCGGATCAAGGTGCTGGTGGTCATGCGCTTAGCCCTTGGCCAGCAGCTCTTTGAGCTTCAGACGCTGGATCAGTTGGGTTTCTTTGTCGTAGACGGTCTGGATGTACTTCAGGTAGTCCGGGCCGTCGAGGTACATCACCGGGGCATCGATTTTGTCGGCAACGGTTTTGAACTCGTCGCCGTTGACCGCCAGACGGAAAGCATCACGCAGTGTTTTTTCGACCGCCGGGTCTAAGCCTTTGGGTGCGCCAATGCCGTTGGGTGCGTCGACCACCACGTTGAAGCCCAACTCTTTCAGCGTCGGTGTGTTTTTGAAGCGCGGCGTGCGTTGCTCGCCCCACGTGGCCAGCAAGCGCAGTTTGCCGCCTTCAACGTGGGGTGCCCATGAACTCGAGTCGACCAGCATGTCGACTTGACCGCCCAGCGTGTCTTGCAGCGCTGGAGCGCCACCCTTGTAAGCAATGGCGTTCAACTGGATACCCGCCGCCATGGCGAACTCTTCCATGCCGACGTGCGTGGCACCGCCAACACCTGAGTGAGCGTAGGTGACCTTGCCGGGGCTGGCTTTTGCAATCGCCACCATCTCGGTCAGTGACTTGAACGGCGAGCCGGGCAAGACGGCAATGCCGAAGGTTTGCCCCGAGGTGCGGGCGATGTAGGTGAAGTCTTTGCGCGGGTCTGCTTGCAAGCTGCCGAGTTGCGCAAAGCGCGTCACAGAAATGGGGATCTGGCCGATGGTGTAGCCGTCTGGCTTGGCATTGGCCAGTGCTTGGGCACCGATCATGCCGGCCGCGCCAGCCCGGTTTTCCAGCACCACAGGCTGCTTGAGGATGCGCGATGCAGCCTGGCAAATGGCGCGCATCGACTGGTCAGCCGTGCCGCCTGCGGGCCACGGACAAATGAAGGAAATCGGGCGACCCGGAAATTCTTGTGCACTGGCCCATGACGGCAGCAGCAGCCCGGCGGCACTGGCAGCACCGCCGATCAGGACGGAACGGCGCTTGGGCAGAGAGTTTGGATTGAATGGCATGTTGTCTTCCTCAGAGTGGATGATGGCTGAAGGCTGCTCGTCTGGATGTCTCTTGGTCTCTCGGCAGCTTGGCCGGATTGTTCGACATTGATCCATAACAAGCCAATGATTTATTGGCAAGTATTCATGAGCTTCTGGTTATGATTCAGCCATGGCACAAATCGACCGGGTTCTGCGTTCCAATATCAAGCTGCGGCACTTGCAATTGCTGGTGGCCTTGGACCAATTTCGGCATCTGGGGCGCACCGCTGAATTCATGTCGGTCAGCCAGCCGGCGGTGTCCAAGATGCTTGCAGAGGTCGAAAGCATGTTGGCGCTGACCTTGTTCGACCGCTCTGCCCGCGGCACAGAGCCGACGGCCAGCGGCGTCTCTTTGATCCGTTTTGCGCGATCGGTATTGGCCGAATACGAGCGAACGCGCGACGAAATCGCCGCCGTTGCCAGCGGTGCCGCAGGCCGTACCCGTGTGGGTTCGATGGTCGTCGCCATGCCGGTGTTGTTGGCTCGCGCGGTGGCCTTGTTGAAGCAGCGCTCAACCCAGGCGACGGTGCTGGTTGAAGAGGGCGATTTAACGCACCTGCTGCCCAAGCTTCGACTCGGCGAGTTGGACGTTTTTGTCGGACGGCTTGAGCCGGGTTACGCCTCGCCCGACTTGGTGACGGAAGCCCTTTACGAAGAACCAATGGTGGTCGTGGTGGCTGCTGGCCATGCGTTGGCAGGCAAAGCCAAACCGAGCTGGGCTGATCTGGCCGCCATCCCTTGCGTGTTGCCGCCGCCTTGGGCGTCGTTGCGGGTGAAGATTGAGCAGCAGTTTTTCAAGCACGGGCTGGAGCCGCCGCAAGACGTTGTTGAAACCGCGTCCTTTTTGGGCTTGACGGTCTTTTTGCAGCAACGCGGTGCGGCCGGGTTTTTAGCCCAGTCCGTGGCCAAGCATTTTGAGAGCCAAGGCATCCTCAAAGTCTTGCGCCTGAAGGTGGCGATTGAGCTGCCGCCAGTCGGTTTGATCACGCTGCGGGGCCGCCAGTTGACGGCTACGACGCAGCAATTGATCGCGTGTTTCCGGCAGGCCAACAGCGATCTGTGAGTCTGCCCGGTCAGTCCCCTAAAACAATCTTGTTAGCGGCAATCAAGTCAGCCCACTTTTTCATTTGACCGGCCAGAAATTTCTGAAAAGCCTCGGGTGAATTGCCGACCGGCGTCAGTCCGACGGCCGCTAACCGCTGGCGCACTTCAGGTGATTGCGCGGCTTGCTGGCAGGCTTGCGAGAGCCTTTCGACAACCGCTGCTGGCGTGCCACCAGGCACAAAAAAACCATTCCACTCGATGATGACAAAGTCCTTGTAGCCGAGCTCGCTGAAGGTCGGCACATCTGGCAGTGCCGGGACGCGTTCGGCTGAGGTCACTGCGAGGGGTCGGAGCCGGCCTGATTTGATGTGACCGAGTGCTGACGAGCTGTTGGCAAAGTAGGTGTTGACCTGCCCACCGATGAGGTCGGTCATGGCGGGCGCGCCGCCTTTGTAAGGCACGTGCACCATGTCAATGCCTGTCTGGTTTTTCAGCAGTTCGCCGGCCAGATGGGCAGCACCACCTGCGCCGTAAGAGGCGTAAGAAATTTTTCCGGGGTTGGCCTTGGCATGCTCGACAAAGCCTTTGACAGACGTGAATGGCGACGCGCTTGAAACGACCATCACGCTGGGGGCATCCACCGCTTGACTGACTGGAATCAAGTCTTTGGTGAAGCTGTAGGGCAACTTGCGTGAGACGGCGTTCACGGCTGATGCAAAGGCGTCGAACAGCACGGTGTAGCCATCGGCAGGGGCTTGTGTCACCAACGTGGCAGCAACGATACCGCTGGCACCGGGCCGGTTTTCAACGACGAAACTCTGCCCGAGAATTTGACTCATGGCCTGCGAGAAAAGGCGGGCTGAGTTGTCCGCGCCGCCGCCGGCAGAGTAGGGCACGACGACACGAATCGGCTTGGACGGGTAGGCCTGAGCCTGCGCAGAAAACGGTGAGCCAAAGCCTGCAGCGGCCAGGGCCAGCAGCGCGTTCCTACGGGATGGTTGTGTTGTCTTCATCTTGTCTCCTCAGTTATTTTCAGGGTGTGTCAAAGCCGTAAAGTGCGCATGCGTTACCGACCAAAATCTGCTGCCGAAGTGCCGCGTAAGGCACCCATTGCGAGAGCAACGCAAACAGTGCCGCGTCATCGGGACGTTGTTGTTTTTCGGTCGGGTGAGGCCAGTCACTGCCCCAGACCATGCGGTCGGGAGCCGCTTGGACCAAGGCTTGCGCAGCGGCGACGCTGCCCGCGTAATGCGGCCCGCGTGCGTCCAGATAAGCGCCTGAGAGTTTGACCCAGGTGTTGCGACGGGCCAGCCGCTGTTTGACGATGTCGAAGGCGGCTTGATTCAGGCCGCCGTCGCCGGTTGGCAAGCGCGCCATGTGGTCAAACACCAGCGCGCAAGGCAGGCGGTCAATCAAGGCGGCGTGGGCCACAATTTGTTCAGCCCGCAAATGCAGCTGCACATGCCAGCCCAATGCGTGAATTCGCTCCGCCAAAGGCTCGATCATGTCAAACGAGGTGACCGCTGTGACCGGGTCAAACAAGGTGAAGCGGATGCCCCGAATGCCACCCGCGTGCAGTTGATGCAGTTCTGCATCGCTGACGTTGGGGTGCAGTACCGCCACACCACGCGCGTGTTCAATGCCCAGTTGCGAAATAGCGTCCAGCGTGACGCGGTTGTTCGTGCCGTAGACCGTCGGCGTGACGATCACCGTGCGCTGCGTGCCCAGCAGGTGCTGTATGTCGCGTTGGTAGTCTTGCACCGTGCAGCCGCTGAGCAATTGTCTGCCGGCAAGCGGCGCAAAGCGTGCGTCGTAAATATGAATGTGCGCATCACAAGCGCCCGGGGGTGCTAGGCCGGCTTGTCGCTGCGCTTCAGCGCGTATGGCGTCGGAATGTTGACCGAGCGTCGGTGCGGCGAAAGGCGCCGGCCCGGGTGTTCGGCTGAACTCAACCGGCGCGGTGAAGCCGCGGTAGTGTCCGACCACCGGGTGCGCATAGTCGGTGACCAGCCCTTGCGCCAACACCTGCGGATCGTCAAACATGTCCTCGACGGAGCGCGCTGCGGCACACGGCACCTCTTCACCAAAAACGGCCTCCCATTCAAGGGCGCTGCGCGCTGCTAGGGCCCGATGCAACAGCGGCAAGATGTCGCTTTGGTGTTGTGCGCGTTTGCGCACGCTGTCGTAGCGCTCGTCTTGGGCCAGCTCAGGCAGGCCAATTTTGTCGCACAGGGCGCGCCAAAAATGCGGCGTGTTGGCAGAGATGTAGAGATGGCCCTCACGCGTCGGGTGCAGGCCCGTGATGCCGCCCGAGCGCATGTCGCGCCCAACGTCTCGCGGCTCGCCTTCAGCCCAGACCAGTCGCGCCGACTGCATGGCCAAGGCGCTGCGCAGAAGCGAAATGCCCACATGCTGGCCAGCGCCGCTGCGCTCGCGCTCATACAGCGCCGACGAGACACCCGCCGCCACCAGCGCCGCAGCGTAATAGTCGACGACCGAGCCGTAGACGATTTCGGGCGGGCCATCGGCTTTGCCCTGTAGCGTGCAGATGCCGGTCATCGACTGCAACACTTGGTCGTAGCCGGCTTTTTCACTCAGCGGACCAGTCTCGCCGTAGCCGCTGACAGCACAATAAATCAGGCGTGGATTGATCAGTTGAAGTTGTTCGTAGCTGATGCCTAGGCGCGGCGCTACGCTGGGGCGAAAGTTATGCACCAGCACGTCGGCTGTGCGCACCAGCGCCAAAAGAGCGTCTAAGTCGGCGGGCTTTTTAAGGTCAAGAACCACGCCCAGCTTGCTGCGGTTGACGCCTAAAAATGCCCGACTCTCAGTCTCTAGCGTCGACGGATATTTGCGTAAGTTGTCACCTGCGGGCGGTTCAATTTTGATGACTTCAGCGCCTTGATCTGCCAACAAGGCACAGCCATAAGGACCGGCAATGTAGGCGCTCAAGTCGAGTACTCGCAAGCCGCTCAGTGGCCCTGTTTTGCCCGTGCGTGCAGGCAAGGCTGATGCCTTCAATGAATTCATGGCGGTACTTTTAAAGAGGTTTCAGGCCAGTGATGCCGAGCCTAGCGGCAGTGGCCAGAATAGCCTCTGCACGTCGCACAAAGGGTGCATCGATCATCTTGCCGTCCACCACATAGGCGCCCACATCTTGGGTGTCAGCGCTGTTGGCAGCGGCCACCACGCGCTGCGCGTGGGCAACTTCTTCGTCACTCGGTCGAAAGGCGGCGTTCGCCAAGGCCACTTGCTTGGGATGAATGCAGCTCTTGCCAACAAAGCCTAGCCTGCGCGCTTGCTGCGCTTCTGCCAGAAAGCCGGCTTCATCGGCAATGTCGGCAAATGCTGCGTCATACGCGAACACCCCCGCCTCACCAGCAGCCATGCGCACCGCAAACATCGCTTGCTGAATGGCGGCGATGTCCCGACGTGCGATCCCAAGCGGCTCAAACAAATCCCCCAGCCCGAGTTGCAGGCCGACGACCCGTGGATCGGCCAGCGCGAGTTGGTGTGCGGTGCGCAAAGCGTTGGGCGTTTCAATGTTCAGCAGCAGACCGATGGTGCCGCTGACCTTGTTGTTGATTTGTGCTTGGTCGATGGCCTGCGATGTGTGGCGCACATCGTTGGCATCGCGCGGCTTCGGCAAGTTCAGCATGTGGACGCCGGTCTGCGCCATCGCCTGAATGTCGTCTGCATAAAACGGCGTGTCTGCTGCGTTGATGCGCACGATGATGGTCTTGTTGCAACCGGCGAGCGCACCGGAACAGAAGAAATCTCGCAGTGCATTTCGCGCTTCTGCTTTGCGCGCCGGCGCGACGGAGTCTTCCAGATCGAAAGACAGTGCGTCGGCCTCGCTGGCAAGAGCTTTGGAAAAAAGTTCGGGCCGCGACCCTGGGACAAATAGCTTGCTTCTCATAGTCGGCAAGTCTGCCACTTTTGAGTTAAAAATGAACCGTCAACAGGTGAGTTTTTTTTATGTATGGATGAACGAAACATCATCATATTGGTGGAGCCCAGTTGTTAGCATGTGTATTGCGATACTTGGAACACAACTAAAACGGAGACGTGATGCTGATAAAAAGACAAACTTGCTTAGTGCTGGCGGTGCTTTGCGCACCGCTTGCAAGCTTTGCACAAACGCCAGCTTGGCCTGCCAAGCCGATCACACTTGTGGTTGGCAGTGCGCCCGGTGGTTCCAACGACACTTTTGCCCGCGCCATCGGCAAGCTCCTGCAGGAGTCTTTAGGACAGCCGGTGCTGGTGGAGAACAAGGCGGCTGGCGGCGGTGTGATCGCCAACGCCTTTGTGGCCAAGTCGCCACCGGATGGTTACTCGCTGGTGGTGTTGTCGTCGACCTTCACCACCGGTGCAGCGATTCGCACCAACCTCCAGTACGACGCTGTCAAAAGCTTCAAACCTGTCGCCATGCTGGCCAGAGGCCCCTTGCTGGTGACCGTGCCCGCGAATTCCCCTTACAAGACGATTGGCGACTTGGTGGCCGGCGCCAAAGCCCAGCCTGGCAAACTGAACTACGGCACGTCGGGTTCCGGCAGCATCAATCATTTTGCGACTGAGTTGTTCAAAGAAGCGGCAGGCATCAAGATTGTTCATGTGCCCTACAAGGGCATGGGTCCGGCTACGAACGACTTGCTCGGGGGTCAGATTGAGATCTTGGTGGCCAGTGCGCCGTCCATCCTTTCCCAAATCAAAAGCGGCCGAGTCCGCGCACTGGCCGTGACAACCGCCACGCGTTCGCCGGTAGCGCCTGAGTTGCCGTCGCTCGAACAATCGGGCTACAAGGGCAGTGCGTCTGAGCTTTGGTGGGGGGTGTTGGCTGCAGCCGGCACGCCGCAGCCCATCGTCGATCGACTCAATACTGAGATCAACAAGATCGTTGAATCTCCGCAGATGAAAGAGTTCTTCTTGCGCGAAGGTGCAGAGCCTGCGGCCATGAAGCCCGCAGAGTTCGAAGCCTTCAGCGCGGCTGAAATTGAGCGCTGGAAGAAAGTCGCTAAAGCGGCCAACATCACGGCTGAGTGAGGTTCCCTGCGTCAGCCACTTCAGGCGTTCCCAAGGCTCGCATGAAGGCTGCGCGGACAACCAGCTGACGCCGGTCTTCTGCATCGGCGCTGCGGCAGACCATGGCCACTTGGCGGTGCATGCGGGTGTCGTCAAGTGGCACTTCGCGCACGTCGTAAGCGCGCAGCAACTCCCTGCGCAATTGCGGTACCACCGACACCCCCAACCCGGCGCCAACCATGGCCACGATCCCTTCAATGCTCGGCAACTCGATAGAACAGCGCACCCCAGGGACCAGCTTTTCGACGTATTGCGCGGCCACGCGGCCGGCACTCAGCTTGCGGTCTAAACGAATCCAGTCATGCGCTTTCAGCAGCGCTTCGGGTTTGTCGCTGCGCACACGGGTGGGTGCGATCAAGACAAAGGGTTCGCGTCGCAAGGTCGTCCAGTGCAAGCGGCTGGAGCCACCCGACGGCGGCCTGACGACGACTGCCACCTCGATTCGGCCTGCTTTGAGCTCATCGAGCAAGCTGGCGGTGGAGCCGCGCACAAAGTGCAGGTTCAGTGCGGGTGCCGACACGCGCAGGGCGGCAAATGCCGCTGGCAATGCGCCCATCAAAACAGACTCAATCGTGCCCAGTCGTATGCGTCCGCTGACGCTGCTGTGGGCCGGTTGGCGCAACGCTTCAATCTCGCCAAGCGCACGGAGCACCGTGGCCGACAGCGTCTGCGCAAACGCGGTTGGACGCGACTGGCGTGCAGACCTGTCAAACAGGGGCTGGCCAAAATACGCCTCGAGTTGTTTGATCTGAAGGCTCACCGCGCTCGGCGTCAGGTGAACAAATTCGGCGGCTGCGGCGAAGCTGCCGTGGCGCAGGACGGCGGTCAGGGTGTTCAGGGCTTCCAGCTTCACGAGGCATCATTCCTTTGTCGGTTCCATGCATAAGAGAGAGCAAATGGCATCATCTTCTATTCCACCACAGCGCAAGCTGCGTGACATTTTGTCGCTCGACGATTTTGAAACAGCGGCTCGCAGCCATTTGCCACGCGCCATTTTTGGCTATGTGTCAGGCGGTTGCGAAACCGACGCGTCGTTGAAGGGCAATCGCAGCGCTTTTGCAGACTACGGTCTGGTCCCCCGTGTCCTGCAGGGGGTGTCGCAACGTTCGCAGGCCACCACGCTGTTGGGACGCACGTGGGCAGCACCTTTCGGCATCGCCCCGATGGGTATGTGCGCGTTGAGCGCTTACCGTGGCGACTTGGCACTGGCCGCAGCCGCACGCGCAGCTAATGTCCCAATGATCGTCAGCGGCACGGGTTTGATCGCGCTTGAAGAGGTTCGTCAAGCCAATCCTGACGCGTGGTTTCAGGCTTATGTTCCGGGTGAGACGGCGCGCATTGAAGCCTTGATGGCGCGGGTCGCAGCGGCTGGCTACACCACCTTGGTTGTCACTGTCGACACTGCCGTTTCGGGTAATCGGGAGAACCACGCACGGGTTGGTTTTTCGAGTCCGTTGCGACCTGGCCTGCGCTTGGCTTGGGATGGCCTGACGCACCCACGGTGGTTGCTCGGCACCGCGATGCAGACCTTGCTCCGACACGGCATGCCGCATTTTGAAAACTCACAGGCTGTTCGCGGAGCGCCGATTCTCTCGGGCAAGGTGACGCGTGACTTCGGCGCACGCGATCATTTGAATTGGACGCACATGCGCATGATCCGGGCGCTGTGGAAAGGCCATCTCATCATCAAAGGTCTCATGAGCGTCGACGATGCACGCATGGCGCGTGACTGCGGGGTCGACGGCATCATTGTCTCTAACCATGGCGGCCGTCAGTTGGACGGTGTTGTCTCGCCGCTGCGCGTATTGCCAGGCATCGTCGAGGCCATGGGCGACTTGCCCGTCATGATGGACAGCGGTATTCGGCGTGGCAATGATGTGCTCAAGGCGATGGCGCTGGGCGCCAAGTTTGTTTTTGTCGGTCGTCCATTCAACTACGCGGCTTCTGTTGCCGGCGAAACCGGTGTGCAACACGCCATCAACATCCTGTCGCAGGAAGTCATGCGCAACATGGCCTTGCTCGGTATCAACCGGCTTGAGGAAATGTGCGAGAGTCGTGTGTTGCGGCTTGATGCGCAGTGAGTTTCAAGGCCTCACGGATGCCAAGTCGAGACCACCGTCGGCGTTTCTACCGAGCGCGCACCTGCCAACGCATAAGACAGTTGGTTGGCGGCGTCCATCACGGTTTTGGCATGTGTCTGCAGTTGTGTCTCAGTCAGCCGTGCTGTGGGGCCGGAGATACACATGGAGCCCAGCAGCCGCCAGTTCAGACCAAACACCGGCGCGGAGACGCTGCTGACTTGGGCTTCGCGCTCGCCCAGCGACATGTGGTGTCCACGCTGCCGAATCTCTTCGTAGATCTTGCCGCTGGCCCCTGAAAAGGCAAGGATGACGCGGCCAGGCGCCCCTTTGTCGAGCGGCAGGCGCTCACCAATGCGCACATGGTGACGCACCGACTGCGGGCCTTCCACGCGGGAGATGCAGGCCCGGATGTCGCCCTCACGGACGTAAAAAGAGGCGCTTTCGCCGGTCACCCGAGACAACTCGCGCAGCGTCGGTTCGACCACATTGTTGGTGTCGAAGCCTGATTGGTAGCGCATGCCCAGCCAGCCAGCAGCAGGGCCTAAACGCCAGTCGCCGTCGTCGCGCTGCACCATGTAACCCGATTGGGCCAGCGTGCGGGCCAGCCGCAAAACGGTCGTTTTGTGCAGGCCGCAGTGCCGGCTCAATTGCGCCAACGAGAGGTGTGATGTGGCCACGCCAAATGCTTCTAAGACTTGTAGCGCACGCGTCACAGCGGTCACGCCCGTGGTTGGGTTGTCTGCTGTGGTGGGCGCTGAAGTTGCCGCGCTTTTAGCTTGTGGTGTGGCCATGTTTCATTCGATGAAGTGTGTTGCGCTTGGTGAAACGGTATTGTATGGAATGAAACATGCCCCTAAAGTCGCGCTTCGACGCAGCCGAAAATCTGCTGCCGCACAACAACCAGACGGAGACAAGCACCATGAATTCAATGACTCAGCGGCCCAGCCGCCGCATGGCCCTGAGCCTGCTTTTGGCCGCTACAGCCTTCACCGCCGCGCCGCCGGTTCTTGCCCAGACGTATCCCGCCAAGCCGATCCGCTTGGTCGTGCCCTTCCCGCCAGGCGGCGGCACTGATTTGATCGCCCGCACCGTCGCGCAGAAGATGAGCGACACCCTGAATTGGACGATCATCATCGACAACCGGCCAGGCGCTGGCGGTAACTTGGGCGTTGACGCTGTCGCCAAAGCCTCGCCTGACGGCTACACACTGGTGATGGGACAGACCAGCAACTTAGCGATCAACCCGACGCTGTATTCCAAGCTGCCTTACGAGCCCTTGAAAGATTTCGCACCTGTTGTCTTGGTCTCGTCGGCGCCCATCGTCATGGCGGTGCGTGTGCAGTCGCCCTACAAGACCTTTGCCGATGTGATCGCAGCGTCCAAGCAAAAACCCAAAAGTGTCACGCTGGGTTACTCAGGCAACGGCACGGTGGCACACCTGGCCAGTGAAATGGCGCAGAGCATCGCCGGCATCGACTTGCAGCACATTCCCTACAAGGGCGCTGCGCAAGCCATGACCGATCTGGTCGGCGGGCAAATCGATATTTACGCGTCGTCGGTGCCGACGTTGCTGGGCCAAATCCGCAACCAAAAACTGCGTGCCTTGGTTGTCACATCGGCCAAGCGTTCAGAGCAGTTGCCCGACACGCCGACGCTGGCTGAGGCCGGCTTGAAGGGCTTTGACGCGGTGACTTGGTTCGGCATCCTCGCGCCTGCAGGCACGCCAGAAGCGATTGTCAAAACCTTGAACACTGAGATCAACAAAGTGCTTCGCATGCCGGATGTCGCCGCCAAGCTCAAGGCCGAGGGTGGCGAAACACTGGGTGGCTCGCCGGAACAGTTCTCGGCCTTGCTCAAGTCTGAGTTACCCCGCTGGAGCAAGATCGTCAAAGCCTCAGGTGCCCAGATCGATTGAGTTGACGCGTTCCTAAATTCAGTTTTCGCCATGAACGACACGCTCATGAGTCGTGCGCCCGGTGGTCCGGCGGTTCCGTTTTCTGCAGGAACATTACCGCCATCCACGCGCCTGCCAAATGCTGCGTGCGACTGCCATGTGCACGTTTACGCAGATCGCTTTCCTGTGGCGCCGGGCGCTAGGTTGACGCCTCCTGATGCATCAGCGTCAGATTACCAGGGGCTTCAGCGGCGCATTGGCACGACCCGCACGGTGTTGGTGACTCCCTCAACTTACGGCACAGACAACCGCTGCATGCTCGAAGGTTTGCTCGCGATCGGTGCCGAGGCGCGAGGGGTCGCTGTGATCAACGGCAGTGAAAGCACGGCCGAATTGAGGCGTCTGGATGGGCTCGGTGTACGCGGCATCCGGATCAACCTCTCGCTCGGAACGTCGACGACCGTTGACATGCTGGTGCCACTTGCACATCGAATTGCTGACCTTGGCTGGCATCTTCAACTGCTCATGGCGCCAGACCTGCTGGGTACGCTGGGCAGCACATTGCGCAGCCTTCCGGTACCACTGGTCTTCGACCATTTCGGGCGTATCGCACCGACCCAAGCCCACCAACATCCGGCGCATGCGCTGTTGCTGTCGCTGCTCAGCGCTGGACGCGCGTGGGTCAAGTTGTCCGGTGGCTACCTCGTGAGCGAGCGCCATTCAGTCGAGGACATCGCCTTAGATGCATTGGCGCGCAGCTACATCGCAGCGGCACCTGAGCGCATCGTCTGGGGCAGCGATTGGCCACATGCCACAGCCACCGCCGGTCTTCAGCCCATGCCGGATGACGCGCGGCAGGTCGACAGATTGGTGGACTGGACGGGCAATGCAGTCACGCTACAGCGCGTGTTGGTTGACAACCCGCAAGTCCTTTACGGTTTCCCCATAACCCCTTGATAGTTTCAGAAAGAAAGCTGACATGACCGTTTTCAATACCTCCCCCCGGCATCTTCAATCGTTGCGCAGAAGCCTGATCTTGGGCGCTTGCAGCTTGCTCGCCGCAGGCTCTGTGTTGGCGCAAGCTGACTGGCCCGCAGGGCGCGGAATCACGTGGGTGGTGCCGTATCCGGCTGGAGGCAGCACCGACGTGCTGGGTCGCAACATCGCTCAGCGTGTGGCGGCATCGATCGGTGTCAACATCATCGTTGACAACAAAGCGGGCGCTACCGGCACCATTGGGGCTGCTTTTGTGGCGCGCGCTACGCCGGACGGCAGCACCCTGCTGGGTACCTCGATCGGGCCTCAAGCCATTGCCCCCCACCTGATGGGCAAGTTGCCCTATGACCCGATTACGGGTTTCGAGCCGGTCATCACCATTGGCACCATTCCGCACATCTTGGTGGTTGCCGTCAATCAGCCCTACAAGTCTGTGGCGGAGTTGTTGGCAGCAGCCAAGGCCGAGCCGGGTAAGTTGGCTTTTGCCTCCGGCGGCAACGGCACCATCTTGCAAATGCAGGGCGAGTTGCTGAAGCAGCAGACTGGTGTGCAACTGATTCATGTGCCCTACAAAGGCGACACGCCAGCGCTGCAAGACACGCTCGCAGGTCAGGTCAACTTCATGTTTGCACCCGCGGCCGCGGCGCTGCCCCATGTGTTGGCCGGCAAGCTGCGCGCACTGGCGGTCACTTCTGAGAATCGGCTGAAGACATTGCCAGAGGTGCCGACCATGGGTGAGGCGGGTTTGAAAAACTTCGTGGTTGAGCAGTGGCAAGCGGTGTTCGCACCCGCCAAGACACCGCAAGCCATTGTGCTGCGGCTGAATCAGGAAATCAGCAAAGCGCTGAAGGACCCGGCGGTGATCGCACTCGCCGACAAGCTCAGCGTGACCTTGGTGGGCGGTAGCCCTCAGCAACTGGGTGAGACCCAAAAAGCTGACTCGGCCAAGTGGGCCAAAGTCATCCGCGACGGCCAGATCAAAGCCGACTGAAACATCTTTTTTATCCCTCCAACTCTTTTACACAACTCAAACCAACATGACCCAATTACCTGAAATCATCCGTGACATCCAGCGTGTATCACCCGAGGTCGTTCAAAAAGCCAGCACCTTTCAAGCGGCCATCTTGGCCGACGTGGCGGGCCGCCGCGGCACCATGCATTCGCGCATTGCGCCGGTGCACCACGC
>Ga0075464_10000807_pt1 | contig 13900 bp, 4 predicted proteins | sample DEB19_08_DNA_5_FD_75068 | JGI IMG/M metagenome (GOLD analysis project Ga0075464, IMG submission 75068) | Aqueous microbial communities from the Delaware River and Bay under freshwater to marine salinity gradient to study organic matter... | ecosystem: Environmental > Aquatic > Marine > Coastal ...
TGATGTTTGAGCGCCGCCTGTTCCACGCCATGTTTGCCACCAGTGACCAGAAAGAAGGCATGCAGGCCTTCCTCGCCAAACGCAAGCCGGTGTTCACTCACCGCTGAAAATGAAACTTGAACCCGCTATAATCTTGGACGCGCGGTGATATAGCTCAGTTGGTTAGAGCGCAGCATTCATAATGCTGATGTCGGTGGTTCAAGTCCACCTATCACCACCAGATTTCGGTTTCAGACAGTGTCAGGAACCCTCAGAACCCGCAGTCCTATTGGCCTAGCGGGTTTTTTGTTGCCTCAAGCGGTTTCACTAGGTAGCATGGCATACCAACATTTTGTTGGTATATCTGTTGGTACTTTTAGAAACCCCTCAGTTTTGGCGGCAAAAGCACCCTCACAAACAGGGTTTTAGAGTGTCACTCACCGATACATTCGTTAAAAACGTCAAGCACACCGGCGCAACCGCTGGCGACAAGCACACTGACGCGCTAGGCTTGCATCTGCTGGTCAAGACAGGCGGCAAGTATTGGCGAATGAATTACCGATCCCAAGGCAAGCAGAAAACATTGGCTCTGGGGGTGTACCCGGCGGTTTCTCTTGCCAAGGCCCGACAGCGGCGCGAAAAGGCGCGTGAACTGCTGGCAGAGGGCATTGACCCGAACATAGCTAAAACCGAAGAAAAGCATGCAAAGGTCGCCGCTACCGTCAATACCTTTGAAGCGATGGCGCGTGAGTGGCACAACACCAAGGCGAGCGGATGGTCCACCACCCATGCTGAAACCACTATTGAGCAGATGGAAAAAAATATCTTTCCATGGCTCGGCACACGCCCAGTGGCCGACATTGAAGCGCCAGAGGTACTTACAACGCTACGCCGTATTGAGGCTCGTGGGGCCATCGACACCACCCACCGAATTAAATCCCTGATGAGCACGGTGTTCAGGTATGCCATTGCAACAGGCCGAGCAATTCGCAATCCTGCCGCTGATGTTGGGGTCGCGCTTAAGACCACCGTCAAAGGCCATCACCCAGCTATTACCGAACCAAAACGATTTGCTCAACTGCTGCGCGACATTTACGCCTACTCGGGCAGCAACATCACGCGGGCCGCAGTCCAGATTCATGCACTGACGTTTCAGCGACCAAATGAGATACGGGACATGGAATGGGCGGAGGTCGATTTTGAGGCCGGCGTTTGGCTAGTCCCTGCCGCGAGGATGAAGGGGGTACTCGAACGCAAAGCCCATGGCGATGCCCACACCGTGCCGCTGTCAACGCAAGCCATTGCTGTACTCAAAGACCTGCGCGTTACAGGAGTCTGGAGTTGTTGAGTCGCCATTGCAAAGCAAGTGCCTGACTTAAACAAGCACATCGCAGGCGGGCGCGTGGACGCGTCATGCGTGTCATAGTTCTTCAGCCGTTGCGCCCTACGTCCAGTGCGTGGGGCGACATGGGGTTGTCGCCAAATTTAATGACTATTTAACTGGTGGGGCTACCGCATGATTCAAAACTAATGTGAGCTTTAGCATAAAGCGAGTGGCGATTTTATTCTCCTAGCGGACCCAATAGATCAGATATCGAGATCATGCTGAGCAATGGCCGGGTGGTGGGTTGCCCGTGATCACACCGAATTTATTGGTGGAGCACTCAATCCAAGAGAACCGTGCAGGAGAGCAAATAGCCACGACCATAGATAGCTCGAATGCTCGGGGTTACGCCGCCAGCGGCGGTCAGTTTCTTGCGCAAGCGGGCCATGCGCATTTCGATCGTGGCAGCCGAAGGCAGTACCTCACCTTCCCCGAGCAGCTCGGCAAGTTGCCAGCGGGCCAATGGTTGCCCGGCGGCGCGGACTAGGGCGGCCAACATAATCGATTCATTGGGGGACAAGTCCACCGATCCCGCAGGTCCTTCAAGAGCGTGTTGGGCCAACCGCAAGTGCAGAGCCTGTGCATGGGCTGCTACCGGTCTGAATCTTTTGGCCAGCGCTGTAACGCCCGCCATCAACTCGTTGGGGTCCACCGGCTTGGTGAAGTAAATGTCGGCCCCGCTTTCGTAACCCACCACCTTATCCCCGATCTGACTGCGTGCGGTGGTGATCACTATGCCGACTTTGGGGTGGACATTGCGCAGTTTTCTCACCAGATCCAGGCCATCAGCATCGGGCAGGTTCAGGTCGATGACATAGATGTCCGGCGTGAAGTCGCCTAACTCATCGAGCAGTTCCTCGGCCAATGCCACACCACGCACATAGTGACCACGACTCTGGAAAAACGACAGCCATCCTTGGAGGATATCGTCGTTGTCTTCAATAATCAGGATTTTCAGGGCAAATGCCGTCATCAAAGCATCCATTCCGGTTAGGCATGGTCGTCATGCTAGGGCCGTTCGATTGAGAAGGCCAACATAAACCAACGATCTCACGCCCCGACTGCCTCGCGAGGCAGCCACACCTCGAGCCGCACCCGCTCTGGCAAAGGGGTATAAGCCACTTGACCGCGCATCAACTCCAGCAGCGTCTTGACCAGAAACAAACCCAAGCCCGAACCGGACTGCCGCTGTGTGTGTGCGCCCCGGTAGTACTTGTCAAACACCTTGTTGCCATCTGGCGCGCCCGCCACATTCACCGCGTTCTCCACCCGCCAGCGCCAGCCTGCTAGGCCTTGCGACCCATTGCCGGCTTCCAGCCACACGTCAATGGAGGTGTTGGGCACGCTGTACTTGTAGGCGTTATCTAGCAAATTGCTCAAAACAATCGCCAGCATCTGTGCATCGGCAAACAACTCACACGACTCAGGCGGAAGATGCAAATGGACCCGGTCCGGTTGTCGGCTGGCGGCCAGCACACTATGCGTCAGCTCGGTCGCATCGAACCAATCGTTGCTCGGCTGCAGGCTGTGGTCAGAAAGCTGCCCCGTATGCACACAGCGTTCAATCACCCGGTCCATGTCTTGGATGGCCCGCTCCATCACGGGCTTTCCCTTGGGTCCTGCTTCCATCCAGATGCGCAAAGTGGCCAGGGGCGTTTTCATTTCGTGAGCTAGCATCGCCAGGAGCTTGCGATGTTCGTCCAAGTATTGCTGGTCCAATTGGGCTTGTTCTTGCTGCAACATCAGCTTAGTGGTCACCGCCCGATGCTGCTCTTTCAAGCGTTGCTGGCGCACATTCAGGATCGCCAGCATCACCAGTCCATCGACCACCAGAACGCTCATGTTGCCTATGAACAAAATGGGCGATGCTCCAATCAAGCCCAGATGAGTCATGGCTGGCAGTGCATTCAGCACGGCATACAGACAGGCATAGCTGAACAACACGACTCTGGGAATTGGCGGTTTGACCTCCTCCGTTCTGGCGAACAAGAGAGTGATGGCAATCCATAGCAACGCAAAAGGCAACATCAAATTGACAAGCTGCAGCGACTCTTGCGTGAGGCCCACAAAATTGAGAAGACATAAGCAAAGACTGGCCCATGCTGCGGCACGCAGGCAGGTCAACATCCATGGGCGCACCTTGTATTCCAGCAACAGGGCAGCGAAAAACCACAATACCGAGGCCAGCGCGCCGGAGACCAGCACACTGCTGACCATGGACAACATGCCTTCAGCAAACCACTGCCCCACAGTGATCCGCGCAAATCCCAACAGAAAAAATCCCCACACGCTGATCAGCAGTTGTTTGACCGCAAAGAAGCCCATCACGCGATCGCGTGTGCGCACCCACTGCAGCATTGACCACAGCAAGAAAATCACCGACAGGAACCACACGCAATCCGTGCCCCACTCCACCCACCGCGTGTAGGCCTGGGCAGCCTGGCGGGGCATGAGGGACAGATGCACCACCCTGGCGCTTGTACTCTGCAGCTTCACAAAGACATGGCGCGCAGTCGCCATTGCTGGCACCTCAAAAGTGAACAGAATGCTGCCCAGTGCATCGCCGTAGGGTGGGAAAAAATCACCTGAGCGCCGCTCAGTACCCTTGGCTGGGTCATACAACGTGACCCGGTCTAGAAATGTGGGGCGCACGACCAGTATGTCTGGCTGCGCATCTGGTCCGCTGGCCGCCGGTACCGGCACCTTCAGCCAAACCGGTTCCGGCCCATAGGCCCAGCCTTTCCAGTCGGTGAAGGGTTCCCAAATAGCACGCTGTTGCACCGTGGCCACAGTGGCTGTGCCCGTGGTGTCGAGCCAGCCTGCAAAGGTGGCGCTGGAAGTGTTGGGGCTTGGGTTGGTGACCGGGGTGGCAGTCGAGATGCCCCAGCCCAAACTCAGCCCCCAGATCAAAAGCCTCAAGTATTTCAGCAGGGTTGTCATGAGGCAGCCATTGGTGGACGTTGGAATTTGTTGGGGTCTTGCCAGCTGAATGACTAGCCTCAACAGGATTGTAAATTTTTCCAACTATTGACATGAAGATTATGTTTTTTGACAGACTCAGGCTTGCTCACCTGACGAAAAGCATCGTGTACGGCTGGGGCCTGCTGGCTCTTGGCGTTGTAAATGCCCAAACAATTCCTACACCGGGCGATATCAGCCGCCAGTTGGAACCTGCGCGGCCAGTCGAATTGCCTGCGCTGCAGTTACAGCCCCTGCGCATCACCCAGCCCAGCAAGCCCAAGACGGGCGAGGCCTTGGCGAGGGTGCAACGCTGGGTGCTGCAAGGCAACAGCATTCTTGCTGACGATGTCTTGCAGACGCTGTTGCTGCCTTTTACCCAGGTGGAATTGTCCTTGCCGCAAATCCGTGAAGCTGCGGCCGTGGTGCAGCAAGCCTATGAAGACGCCGGCTGGATCGCCCGCGTTGAGGTGCCCCCACAGGACGTAACCAGCGGCAGCGTGCGCTTGCAGATCATTGAGGCCCGCATGGGCGAGGTTCGGCTGGAACCTTCAGCCACCACACGCGTGGCCCCCGAGCGCCTGCAAGCCTGGGTGTATGCGCAACAGCCCGTTGGCCAAGCCTTGTACAGACCTGCTCTGGACAGGGGGCTTTTGCTGGCAGACGACCTGCCGGGTGTAAGCCTGGTGGGCACCTTGCAAGCGAGCACCCAGCCCAAGGCCACCGACGTGATTCTCAATGCGGCCGCCGAGCCCGCCTACAGCCTGGACGTGAGTGCGGACAACAGCAATGCCCGGTCGGTGGGGGCCAACCGGGTGAGCGCCAGCGGGGCATGGGCCAGTCCCTCCGGCTTTGGCGAAAGCTACAGCGCCCAGACTTTCAAGAGCGAGGGCAGCGATTACCTGCGTGTGGTCGCCAGTGCACCGCTAGGTTACAGCGGTCTCAAAGGCAGCGTGAGTCTGAGTCAGCTGGACTACAAAATCATCACGCCCGATAGCAATGGGCGTCCGCAGGACATCAACGGCCGCAGCCAAAGCGCCAGCGTGGACTTGAGTTACCCACTGCTTCGCAGCCAGCCGGCCAATGTGTACCTCACGGCGGGACTGGAAGATCGACATTACCTGGGCCATGCCAACGGCGAGCTCAACAGCCACTACCTTGTGCAGGGTCGCAACATCGGCCTGATGGGCAACTTCTTTGACAGATGGGGCGGCAGTGCTGCCAACAGCTACAGCCTGAGCTGGCGGCAGGGCCAGGTCCATTCCGGCCAGGTGCAGGTGAACGCGGCGGTGGAGGGGCACTTCGCTAAAACCAGCTGGAGCTTCAGCCGTCAACAGTCGCTGCCCAGTGACCTGAGTCTGTTTGCCGCCATCAACGGCCAAAACACGAGCAGCAAAGTGCTCGACGGTTCAGAGAATTTCATTCTTGGTGGACCGAACGGTGTGCGCGCCTACCCGGTGAGCGAGGCGGCGGGACCGCAAGGTCGGGTGATCAATCTGGAACTGCGCTGGCGGCTAACCCCGCAGTGGTTGATCACTCCTTTTTACGACCACGGCCGCATTGAAAAACGCAACGCAGATACCCTGCGCAACTACAGCCTCCAGGGTGCCGGTGTGAGCGTGACTTGGACCGGCTCGGGCGGGTGGGTGACGCGGGCCACGCTGGCGCATCGCTTGGGCGACAACCCCAACGCCAACGCCCAGACGGGCCATGACCAGGACGGCTCGCTCAACAAGAACCGTTTTTGGCTGACCGCCTCACACAGCTTCTGACCCCTCACATCACCACCGATACAAACCATTCCGCGATCCATCCCATCGCGCAACAGTGACGTCAAGAACATGAACAACACCTGCAAAGTCATTTGGAGCCACATCCACAGCCAGATGGTGGTCGTCTCGGAGATCGCTTCCGCCCAAGGCAAAACGCCAAGCACCACCGTGGCCAGTAACCCGGGTGCAAGCCAGGGTTACGCTGGCTCTGCTCACGGCAAAGCTAGGGTGTGTTGGGTGACGATGCCGCTGGTCGCCAGCCTAGCTCTGGCTTTTGGCGCCCTGTCAGCGCCCGCAGTTTGGGCCCAAGGTCTGCCTGCGGGAGCTTTGCCCAACGGTGCCAGCGTGGCAGCCGGCCAGGCCCGCGTCAGCAGCAGTGGCGCCAACATGGTCATTGACCAGTCCAGCCAGCGCGCCGTCATCAATTGGCAGAGCTTCAACGTCGGTACGGGCGCCCAGGTGCAGTTCAACCAGCCCGGCAGCAGCGCATCCACCCTCAACCGTGTGACAGGCCCCGAAGCCAGCACCATTCTGGGCCGCATCACGGCGCCCGGCCAAGTCATCATCAGCAATGGCAACGGCGTGTACTTCGGCCGCGGCAGCATGGTCGATGTGGGCAGCCTGATTGCCACCACGCACAGCATCGGCAACGACCGCTTTATGGCGGGCGACCTCACGTTTGAACGCAATGGCGCCACCGGCAGCGTGGTCAACGAAGGCGAACTGCGCGCCAGGCTCGAGGGCTACATCGCCCTCATCGCGCCCGAAGTGCGCAACCAGGGCCTGATTGTGGTCAGCAAGGGCACCGTGGCGCTGGCCGCCGGCGAGGTGGTGGAACTGCAGCTGGACCCGAACAACAAGCTCACCAACATTCGTGTCGAAGCCGGTCAATGGCAAGCGCTGGTGGACAACCGGCAGGCGATTGAAGCCGAGGGCGGGCTGGTCATCCTGTCGGCGATGGCGGCGCGGGAGCTGCAAGGCAGTGTGGTGAGCAACAGCGGCAGCATCAGCGCCAGCAGCATGACCAGCGTGGGTGGGCGCGTCATCCTCACGGGTGACAACATTACGCTGAAGGCGGGCAGCAGCATCAGCGCCACGGGCGCCACGGGGGGAGGCCAGGTGCTGGTAGGCGGCGACTGGCAAGGTGGCGCCAACGCCGAGCACCGGGTGTTTGCTGACCCCCATGCCCTGCACCAGGCCACGAAAGTGACTATGGAACAAGGCGCCACGATCGACGCCAGCGCCACCGACAATGGCAAGGGCGGTACGGTGGTGTTGTGGAGTGACGTGTCCCGCCCCAACTCGGTAACCACCGCCAGCGGAGCCATCTCCGCCAAGGGCGGCACCCATGGCGGTGATGGTGGACAGATCGAAACCTCTGGCGGTCTGCTCATCACGGAGGGTGTCACGGGCTCGGCGGCAGCGCCCATGGGCAAGTCCGGTGAATGGCTGTTCGACCCTTACGACATTGAAATCATTACGCCCGGCAGCAATACCAACGTTAGCATCAGCGGCGGTGCATTGACCGCCAGCGGCAACACTTCCAAAATCACCAACTCCAGCATCCAAAATCTGCTCAACGCAGGCACCAGCGTGACCGTTTCTACGGCGGGTAGCGCCGCCGGTGCGCAGGGTGGCGCCATCTTGATTAGCGCGCCGATTGTGGCGACCGGCAGTGCCAACTTGTCCCTGATTGCCGACGCTGGAATCACTTTTAACGCCGATGTCACAACCCGCGGCAATCTCCTGGCCCAAGCCAAAAACTTTATTGGGCTGTATCTCGGCAAGAACCTGACAACCAACGGAGGTAATCTTTCCCTTTTGTCAAATTCGAGTAACGTCACAACGGGTACATTCAATGGTGAAGTCGTTTTGTACGGCTCCAACACGCTGAACAGCGGTGGCGGAAACATCACGCTGGGCGGCGCCTCTGGTTATGCCTACCGTGGCGGATACCAGGGCAGTGCGATCGACATTCGAACCAATGTCAGCATCTTGTCCGGCGGCGGGAATGTGTCCATCAGCGGCCAGTCCAACCCCAGTGGAACCGGGGTCCATAACGGCACCAGGGGGTATGGTGTTGGAATCTCAACCGGCTTCAAGCTTGACTCAGGCACGGGCACCATCAACATCGATGGTGTGAGCAACAGCGACCATGCCGTCTGGCTGGGGGAGCAACAAATTGGTTGGGGGGATGGTTCGGTTGAAGGGGGTGGCTTCGCCATCACATCAGCCAGCACCTCTGCCACCGCCATCACCATCAAGGGCGAGAGCACGATCGGCTACACCGGTTTCGGCGCCAACTATTTCGCATCGTCATCTAATTCGCTGATCCAGACCACCGGCTCCGGTGGGGGCATTTCGATCACCGGGCTTAACGATGGCACAGCCGCAAGCAAGCCCGTTCTGCTGGGTGGAGCGGCAAAGAGCGGTACCAGCACCCTGCAGATCCTGAGCAACACCGGTGACATTTCTATCAATTCCAATGGTCTCACCAGTATTGAAAATCAGCAGGTCTATTTGGGCAACCGGAAGGATGCCACCGCAGTGAACACCATCGTGCCCGTGGCCACCACGGCCAGCGGCAATGTGCTGATCAAGAGCCAAAGCATGTCAGCGGCAGTGGCCGCATCCGACCTCATGTACGTCGGCACCACAGGCAAGCTGACGGTTGAACCTTACAGCAATGCCTTTGCTTCGGCATTCACCTGGAGCGGTGCGCTCGCCACGATCGACACGACGGGCACCCTCAACGACTGGGACGCCACCGGCTCTTTCGCTCCGCTCAAGATTCTCAACATGGGTGGCCTCGGAGGTCTGACCCTCGGAAAATCCACCAGCACCACCGATGTGACGATCAGCAACAACATCACCGTTGGCGGTCCGATTTCTTTGTATGGCGGCGCGGTCGCGCTCAACGCCAACTTGAGCACCACTGACACCACCACGGGTGATGTGCTGGTCAAGACCACAGGCCTCAGTGGCGCAGGCAACATATCGGTTGCTGCCGGGCGGGGGCTTACTGCCAACCAGTCTGGAACGTCTACCTACAGCGGGGTCATATCGGGCACCACCAGCACGCTGACCAAGCAGGGCAGCGGAACGCTCACCCTCTCGGGTGTCAATACTTACACTGGTGGCACCACCATCAGTGCCGGCACACTCACCACCAGCAGCAGCAGCAGCGCCCTTGGCACAGGCGCTGTCTCTCTTGACAACACGGCTGGTGCCAACCTCAGCCTCTCGGGCAATTTGTCGATCGGCAGCCTGAGCGGCGGCGGTAGCAGCGGCGGCAATGTCGCCATAGGAAGCGGCTTCACGCTCACCGCTGGCGCGCTCAATACCTCCAGTAGCTACGATGGCGTGATCTCCGGTGCCGGTGCGTTGACGAAGAGCGGTACTGGCACGCTCACGCTCAAGGGCACCAACACCTACAGAGGTAGCACCACGGTCAGCGCCGGCACGCTGGCTGCTGGCAACGCTAGCGCGTTGGGCACCACGGCAGCGGATACGACGGTGGATTCGGGTGCGGTGCTGGACCTTCAAAACATAGCAGTCGGCGCAGAAGCGGTGACGATCAACGGCGGCACACTGCGCACCAGTACCGGCACCAGCAGCCTGTCGGGCGCGGTCACGATGGGCGCCAGTTCGACGGTGGATATCAGTGGCACGCAGCTCAGCCTGAGCGGCGTGGTCAGTGGCGCCAGCAAGGCGCTGACCAAGACAGGCGCTGGCAAGCTGGTGCTATCCGGCACCAACACCTACGATGGCGGTACCAACCTCAACGCCGGGGCGCTGAATCTTGGCGCCAGTGGCGCCATCGGTAGCAGCGGCACCATCAGCTTTGGTGGGGGCACGCTACAGTACTCTGCCAGCAACACCACTGACTACTCCAGCCGTTTCAACACAGCAGCCAACCAAGCCTACAGCCTCGATACCAACAGCCTAAGTGTGACCTTGGGCTCGGCCCTGAGCAGCACGGGCGGCACGCTGACCAAGCTGGGCAGCGGCAAGCTCACCCTGACGGGGTCCAACAGCTACAGCGGGGCTACCACCATCAGCGACGGCACGCTCCAGGTTGGCAGCGGCAGCACCACCGGCAGTCTGGGCAGCGGGTCGGTCACGAACAATGCAGCGTTGACCTTCAACCGAAGCGACGCGATCACAGTGGGTATTGCCATCAGCGGCAGTGGAACCGTCTCCGTGAAGGGCGGCAACACGACGACGCTGACCGCCAACAGCAGCTACACCGGTGCCACTTCCATAGACACCGGTACAACGCTGGTACTTCAGAACGATGCACCCACCACAGGCAGCAGTGCGTTCAACGGGCCGGGTACCTTGGCCATTGAATCTGCGGGCACCAGCTTTACCAGCGCAATGAGCACCTCCACGCTGCGCAGTGGCGGGCTGGTTCTCGGTTCGACACTTGGCGGACTGCGTCTGGGCAAGACCGGCAACACATCTGCGATCACCATCGACAACGCCTATTCCATCGATGGTGGGCTGGAGGTTTATGGGGGTGCGGTGACGGTGAGCCAGGCCTTCGCATCGACGGGCCTCATCAGCATCACTGCCACCGGCAACTTGACCGTCAACGACAGCATCGTCACCACCGACGCCACGTCCAGCGCGGTGGTGCTGGTGGCGGGCAGTGGTCAGGCCGCGGGTGCAGCGACGGGCGGAGACATCAGTGTGGCATCTGGCAAGACCATCACCGTCGGCAGCGGCGGCACAGCGAAGCTCTACACAGGAAGCACAACAGGTAGCACCAATGTGTTGGGCCTCGTAAGCAGCGGCAGTGGACGCTTTCGCTACAACAGCACAGCGACCACTACCAACTTCACGACCGCGTTAGGCACCGGCCTGAACGCCATCTACCGCGAGCGGCCCACGGCCAGCATCGCCAGCATGACGTTGTCGACGACCTACGGCGATGCCCTGCCGACCGTCACCACAACGGGTACTGTCAACGGGGATGTCTCGGCCTACAGCATTGTTGGCGCAGCTTATTCCGGGGCCAATCGGCTTCGCGCGAGCAACACGGCATACACCATCAATACGAACCTCACCGGTTTGGGATACAACGTCACGGGTGTCAGCAGCGGGACCCTGACAGTCAGTGCAAAAGCCCTCACGATCAGCGGGTTGAGCACCCAGTCGCGGGACTATGACGGCGCCTTGGCTGCCACGGTTAACGGTACAGCGGCATTGCAGGCGTCGGTTGCCGCTGGCACCGGAACCAACAGCGACGGTAAATCGTACACAAGCGACACCGTCAACATGACTGGTGCGGCAACTGGCACATTCAACAACAAGGATGTCGCCACGGCATCCAGCGTTAGCTTTGCCGGCTTGAGCCTGACAGGCAGTGACGCAGGTAACTACACCCTAACAGCGCATGCAAGCGACACCACGGCGCGCATCACGCCCAAGACGGTCAGTCTTTCGGCCAGCAAGACCTATGACGGCACGACGGGCCTGACGGCTACGGTCACGATTGGCACTGGAGTGGGCAGCGAGACGCTGACCTACAGCGGCGCCACTGCCAGTGATGCGCACGTAGCGACTGCGAACAAATTTATCGATGCAATCACGCTGGTCAATGCCAGCGATGGTTCAGGCGGTCTGGCGGGCAACTACCAACTTCCAGCTTTCAACGTTGCCAATGCACCGGTGACCATTGCCGCAAAGACACTCACGCCCACCCTGACAAATACCGGCTTGACCAAGGTGTATGACGGAACAAGCAACGCGCCGACGGGCTTCACGCCAATCTGGTCATTGAGCGGACTGGTGTCCGGAGATACGGCAGCGTCCCTCAACATGGCGGGTGCGGCCTACAACAGTGCCAACGTTGGCGCAACCACACTGACGGCCAGCGGTCTCGCTATCGGCACCGTCACGGGCACTAGGAGCTCGCTGGCCAGCGACTACGTTCTTGACGCGACCAATAAGTCCGTCGGCGCTGCCATCACGCAGGCTGCTTTGACTGTACGGGCGAACAACGATGCCAGGTTTGTTTCACAAACCGATGCGGCAAACTTCACTGACGTCAGTTACAACGGCTTTGTCAACGGTGAAACTTCGGCCGTTTTGGGCGGATCAGCGGCCGTGACTCGCACGAATGCCGGAACAATTGCTGCGGCTCAATACCCAGGGGTTTTGCAACCCAGCGGCCTCACGTCTTCAAACTACGCAATCAGCTATGCGAACGGCGACTTCACCATCGTACCGTCCAACCAACTGCTGGTTCGAGTGGCCAATGTGAGCAATACCTACGGCACAGCAACGCCATATGCAATCAGCAGCGTGGAGTATGCATCGGGAGGATCGGTTTACCGGCTGGATAACAACAGCGTTGCAAGTTCGGCCGTTTCGATCAATTCAAGTAACTTGGTGACTGTCAACGACGGGGCTAGCGGACAGGCCAGCTTTACCGTAGCGCCCCAGTCGGCTGCGGCCAGTAGCGCTGGCAAGTTGAAGGTGGGGGCCTATCAGCTGGGAGTTTCGGGAGCGGTCACCGAAAACAGCAGCAATTTCAATGACACCGTCACCGTGGTGGGCTCCCATCAGGTGAATACGAAGGCACTGACCGCATCCGCTACCGGCGTATCGAAAGTTTACGACGGCACGACAAGCATGTCTGGCGTGACCCTGGGGCTTTCAACCCTGGAGAGTAGCGATGTAGTGACCGTGAACGGTCTTGGCGCTTTTACCAGCCGCAATGTGGGGTCAGGGATCAGCTACACGGTTTCGGGCCTAAGCCTCTCGGGCACCGACGCGGGCAACTACCACCTTGGGGGCGGCACCAGCTTCAGTGGCAACAACGGTCAGGTCACGCAGCGCGCACTTGTTGTCACCTACAACGGTGTGAGTAAGGTGTATGACGGTGGCACCGCGGCCAGCGTCACCACAAGCGATGATCGCGTCAGCGGGGATACGCTCTCGATCAATCGAAGTGCTGCCTTTGCCGACAAGAATGTTGGCACGGGTAAGGCCGTGAGCATCACGGGTGTCAGCCTGTCGGGCACAGATGCCGGCAACTACTCATTCACATCGACGGGCAGTACCACTGCCAACATCACGCGTCTTAACTCGGTAACCTGGATTGGTGGCGCTACTGGTAACTGGTTCGATCCCGCCAATTGGGCAGGTGGCGCGGTGCCAGACTTGTCAAACGTCGCCAATGTGGTGATTCCGAGTGGCGTGGTGGTGAGTTTTGCAACGGCTGGAGCGGTTTCTCCGGCAGACGCCACGTCTGCGGTGAACATTGACGGCTTGGGTTCTGCCGGCTCACTGACGCAAACGAATGGCACCCTCAATGTAGGGTCCGCAGGTATGACACTGGCCAGCTACACCCAAAGCGGCGGCGCGTTGAGCAGCACTGGCGCGATCAGCCTCGCTAGCCTCACACAGACCGGCGGAAGTCTCAGGACACAGGACAACCTCTCGGTATCCCAGGGGTTCAGTCAGGGGGCATCAGGCAGCATTGCCGTCGCGGGCAACACTAACATCACAGACGTATCTGGCGGCATTGTTGTTGGCAATCTGAACACCACAGGAACGACCCAAATCAGCAGCACCGGTGGTGACATCACCCAAGCGGCGGGGACCACCATCGTATCTGGTGGTACAACGATTTTGAATGCCAGCAATGGCGGGACTCCAGCCAATATCACGCTGACCAATGCTGCTAACGACTTCACCGGCGCCGTCTCTGCCAGTGGTGCCAATGTGGCTCTGACCGATGCCAACGCGCTGACGCTGGGCACTGTGACCACCACCGGCAACCTCATCGCCAACA
>Ga0075464_10000808_pt1 | contig 13897 bp, 19 predicted proteins | sample DEB19_08_DNA_5_FD_75068 | JGI IMG/M metagenome (GOLD analysis project Ga0075464, IMG submission 75068) | Aqueous microbial communities from the Delaware River and Bay under freshwater to marine salinity gradient to study organic matter... | ecosystem: Environmental > Aquatic > Marine > Coastal ...
GGGCATCGTCGGCGGCTTCGAGCAAATCTTCCACGGCGGGCAGTTCTTGCATCATGCGCGTGAGGTCGGCGTCGCTCTCCACCTCGCTCACCACCGCAGCGGCATTGCTGTCGGCTTGGGCATAGGCCTCACTGATGCGTTTGGCTAGTGTGGTTTTGTCGGTGTACTCAAACGACTGCACGGCGTGGCGGCGCGTCACCTCGCTCCACGCACTCAGGTCAGGCGCGTCGCTGTGCCACAGCGTGAGCGTGTGGCCATCGTCCTCCAGCAACAGCTGGTGGGTGCGAGCAAAGGCGTAGGGCAGCGGGCGGCGCATGGCTTATTGGGCAGCAGAAGAGGTGGCAGGGGCAGGGACGGGTGCTGCTGGCGCTGGCACTGGTGCTGGCGGCAACACAGGCGCGTTGCCAGAGCCCAGGATGGGGTTAAAGCCAGGCTGCGTAGTTTGTTGCAAGCCCATCATTTGCTGATAACGGTTGTTGCTCAGGGCGTCAGAGGATGCGGCATCGCGGATCACCACGGGGCGCAAGAACACCATCAGGTTTTTCTTGCTGCGTGAGCGGGTTTCACTTTTGAACAGCCATCCCAGCACAGGGATGTCGCCAAACAGAGGAACTTGGTTGGCTGCACCTGAGTATTCGTCGGACAGCAGGCCACCCAACACGATGATGGAGCCGTCGTCCACCAAGACATTGGATTCGATGCTGCGTTTGTTGGTGATCAAGCCCGCCGTAGAGGACTTGGTGTAGTCGATGCTCGATACCTCTTGGAAGATGGTGAGCTTGACCGTGCCTGTCTCGCTGATTTGCGGTTTGACTTTCAGCGTCAAGCCCACGTCTTTACGCTCGACGGTTTGGAATGGGTTGACCGAGCCGTTTGACGTGTTGTTGTTGGTGTATTGACCGGTGACGAAAGGCACGTTTTGACCCACCACGATCTTGGCTTCTTCGTTGTCAATCGTCAGCAACGTCGGCGTGGACAGCACATTGCCATCTCCGTTTTGTTGCAAGAACGTGGCCAAGCTGCTGAGCACATAGGTGCCGTTGATTTGCTTGGCGCTGGCAATATTCAAACCACCGCCCAATGCGCCTAGAGCGGTCGAACCACCTGATGCACCAATGATGTTGCCTTGGCCAATCGCCGTGCTGATTTGGTTGTTGAAGTTCGTCCCAATAATGCCCACTGTGCCACCTGATTGGCCTGTGGCCGTCTGCCACTGAATGCCCATTTGCGCGGCCTTGTCGGCGTTCACCTCGGCAATCAAGCTTTCCACCATCACTTGGGCGCGACGTTGGTCGAGCATGTCAATCACAGCACGCAGTTGTCGGTACTGTGGCTCAGGCGCGGTGATGATGAGGGAGTTGGTGGCCGTGTCCGCCTGAATTTGCCCACCGGTGGCTGAGCCGCTGGTCGCGTTGCTGCTGCCCAAGGTGCTGCCCGATGTGGGGTTCGTCATGCTGTTTGGCGTTGACGCCAAGGGGGGCGTTCCCGCTGCGGGGTTGCTGCCACCCACAGAGGCTTGGCCACTCACGGCCGCACGCAAGGTGGTGGCGAGTTTGGTGGCGTCGGCGTTTTTCAGATACACCACATGGATGTTGCCGCTGGCGTTGGTGCTGCCGGGCTGGTCGAGCTTGGCGACCAGTGAACGCACCAGCGCCACGCGCGCGGGGTTGGCTGCGCGCAAGATGAGGGCGTTGCTGCGTGGCTCCGCCAACAAGGTGGTTTTGTAGTCGGCGCCGGTTTGGCCGGGCGTGGCGGAGGCCGCCCCTGCGGTGTTGGCACTGCCTGATTCAATCAAGCGCAGCACCAAGGGTGCCATGTCGACCGCGATGGCGTGCTTGAGCTGAATGACTTCTACGTCGCTGGCGTTGGACACATCGAGTGCCGCGATGATGCGCGCCAAGCGCTGCAAGTTGTCCGCGTAGTCGGTGATGATGATGGCGTTGTTGCCGGGGTTGACGTTGATGGTGTTGTTGGGGCTGATGAGCGGGCGCAGCACGGGCACCAAGTTGTTGGCTTGCTCAAAGTTGAGTTTGAAGATGTGCGTCACGATCTGGCCGCTGCCAGAGCTGGTGCCTGTCTTTTCAATTTGTTGCACATTGCCGCCTTGCAGCTTGGCATCGGCCTCGGGCACGATTTTGTAGAGGCCCTTGGTCTCGACCATCGCAAAGCCTTGCAAACGCAGCGCGGCCAAGAACTGGCTCCATGCTTCGTTGGGCGACACGGGCAGCTCGGTGCTGAGGTTGATCGTGCCTTTGACGCGGGGGTCCACCACCAAATTGCGGTTGGACAGCGTGGCCAGTGTGCGCGCCACCGATTCAATCTCGGCGTTCACAAAGTTGAGCGTGATGGGCTCTGACGATGCCGATTTTTTAGCGGGCGGTGCAGCCTGCGCCACCGACATGCCTGTGATGACGGGCGCGAAGACCAAGCTGATGGCCAAGCCAATGACCGAGGTCAAGGACTGACGCGTGGAGAGGGGGGTGTGGAGTTTGGTCATGGAGTCAACCCATTTTCAAGATTGATTTGGCACCTTGGCGTTGGCCAAGGATGTTTAATAAATTGGAGAGTGCGGCTTCAGCGTCAGGGGCCGCAGAGGCCTCGCCGTTGAAGCGCACGCGCCCGTTTTGTAATTGGCCGCTGCCTTGTAATTGCAGGCTACCTTCGAGGGTGTCGAGTGTGAGTGTGATGGCCTCACCGCCTTGCACGCGCACACGGTAGCTGCCTAAGGGCCGCAGTGTGGACAGGCGTGTGGCGAGTTGTTGCAGTTGCAGCTCGGCTTGGCCTTGCAACTGTTCTTGGCCTGCTTGGTAGGTCCATTGCAGGGCCGTGGTTTGCAATTGCATTTGCCCTTCGGGCTGCACGGTGTTCCATGGTGCACCTAAGCCGACCAGCCAAGCGGCGGGCCAACTGGAGGTGTTGTCGCTCAACTGCACGCGCACGCCACGCCACATGGGCGACATATCGACGCGCAAAGGCTGCGGTGTGCAGCAAGCAGAGGCCACCGTCGCGCTGAGCGCGAGGCGCATGTGGGCCCAGTCAACCCGAGGGCCGAGTTGCCAAGTCACGCGGGTCGGCAGTGAGGTGGTGTTGGCTGGGCGTGCGGTGTTGGGTGTCGCGGCGAGGTTGAGTCGGCCTTCGTTCAGCACCCACTGCGCCGAACCGTTCCACACCGTGCCTTGCGGGTCTTGCAACAGCACGCGTTCGCCACTGATTTGTTCGATCGCTTGGGTCAACCAATGCGCGGGGGCTTGCGTGACCAAGGCCAGCAAGAGACCCAAGCCCGCGCCTGTCCAAGCCCAGCGAGTGCTGGAGCTGGCGTGGGCGACGGTGTGTGTGCGTGGCATATTAAGGCGCAGCACCTCGGTTGGGTAAGCTCAAAACGAGGTTGCCGTCCCACACGACGACCGGCGAGGCGTTGTTGCGCGTCAAGTGCGCTTCTACAGGCAGCGCCTGCGCTTGGCTGCGCACTTGCGCCAACCAGTTGGCCAATGTGGGCGCGGACACGCCCTTGAGCTGCACCGACACACGGTCGCCTTGCACGTTGAGTTGAACCTGCGCACTCGGCGTCAGCGCTTGCAAACTGCGCAGCGCTTCGTCACGCGAGAGCGGTGTGCGCGTTTGCAGGGCTTGGGCCTGCGTTTGCAGGGCCAGCATGTGGGCTTGTCGTTGTCCAATTTGCGCGCGTCGGTTGTCGCTGTCGCGCAGGGTGTTGATTGCGGGCGCAACGGCGATAGACCAAAACAAAAACACACCTAGCAAAGCGCCGAGTAGAGAAACGCCGCGTTGTTCGCGTGGGCTCAAGGCTTGCCAGCGAGCGAGTGCTTGGGCGCGGAGCGGGTTGAGCGCTTTCATTTCGTGCCCTCCGCTTGCAACACCCAGGTGTCGTTGCCGTCTTGGCGCAGGCTCAGGCCTTGGGCTTTGAGGCGTGCCGTGCCAGCGGCGTTGCCATCCAACGTCACGCCTTGCACACGCAGCGCGTGGTTGCTGAAGTGAATTTGCTGTGGCGTTTGATTTGCAGGTAGCACGCCAGCCAAAGCAGCAAGCAAAGGCTCAAGGTCGGTGCTAGAAGCAGTGCCAGATTTTTGTTGCAACGCATCCACTTCGCGCTGCATTTGCAGCGGTGCGTCGATGACCAAGGTCACCGACGGGAAGGTGGTTTTCAAAATGTTTTGCAGCGAGGCTTGTTGTGCCTGCAAGGCGCTGCCTTCGCGCCACGCCAAAGCATTGAGCCCCAGCACCTGCAGTGCGACGAGTGCTAGAGCGCCCCAGCGCACCGGCTTCCAGGCCGGCGCGTGCAGCAAGGCTTGCCAAGCCGCTTGCGCTTGGCGCTGCAGACGTTGTGCGCGGCCTTGTGCCCATTCGCCTTGTGCCAAATCCCAGTCTGATTGGCTGGACTTGACCCACCTCTGCGCCGCGCTTTGCAGCATGGACTGGCGTTGCAGCGTGCTTTGCACGCGGGCCACCATGGCGGGCTCGGCTTGAATTTGTAAATCGTCTTGGCTCAGCTCGGCAAAGGCACGCCACTGTGCCGTGTTGGGTGGCAGCAGCGTCACGCCGTGTGCGTGGCTGAGTACGCTGTTTGACAGGTCTGGCTCGCCCATGACGTGCAGCACGGGTGTGTCGCTGGGCGACAGCTCGGGCACGATGCGCTGCACCGTCAGGCCTGCTGCTTGCAGCGGGGCGAGCGCCTCACGCAACCATGTCTTGTCGCACACGGCCACCATTGTTTCGCCGCCGGTTCGGGCCAACTCTTCAGCGTCAGGCGCAAGCACGATGTGCAGGTGTTGCGGGTCGTCTAGCAAGCGGTCTTCGAGCAAACCGTGCAGCACGCTTTGCAAGCGTGGGCCGTGGCTGGCAGGGGGCAACTGCACGCGCAACCATGACAAGCGGCTGTGCGGCACGACCGCGACCACTTCACCCGCGTGGGTCGACAAGGTGGCCGCCGCGCCCGTGGCACTGCGCAGCACGTTGTGCCCATCCGAATGCAAGTGGGCATAGCCCGCGTGAGCGGTGTTGGCCGTGTGGGGGAGTGCAATGATTAGCATGGAAAGATCATTGTAGAGAGCCAGACTCACGCCAAAGCACTTTCAAATCTTGGCCCTCGCGCAGCACCAAAGAGCGCTCTTGCAAGGTGGTTTGAGGCATGCGTAAGCGGCCCAACACTTCAAAGTATTTGGTGTTCACGCTGTGACTGCCTTCTAGGCTGACGGGGCGGCCTAAGGCTTTTTGAAAGGCTTCCACACTGGCCCAGTGCTGGCGCTCACGCTGTTGCACCAAGCGCTGCGCGTCAGAAAGGCTCAGGCTCGGCACGCTGGCGTACAGCACTTGCACGCTGGCGGTGTTCAGGTTCACAGGCGTGCGATTGGGCAGCACCGTGACGTGGGGGCTGAGTGTTTGCAACGCCTGTGGCGACAGACCGAACCAGCTGAGCTGGCCCATGCGTTGGGGCAAGAGGGGCGCGCTTGCATTTTGTTTTTGGGCGGCCAGAAGACCTTGGGTGAGCAGGCTGAGCTGCGCGGGCGGCACGCCCAGCACGTCAAACAAACGCTCAAACGCGATGACTGTTTTGGCATCGAGCTGCTCGCCTTGCAGCAGATTGGTCAGGTTGAGGCGGCCTTGTAAGTCGTTGATTTGTCCCGACAGCAACACTTGCTGGGCCAGCTTGTCGTCGTCCACCGTGTTGCCCGTGCCATCAGGCAGCGCGGCCAAGAAGCTAGACAAACGTGCTTCTTGCAACGGCACGGCCCAAGGCTCGGCCAAGTGGTCGGTGGGGGCGTTGGCGTCGCCCGCACGGACGTCTTCTCGCAAGATGACGCGCGCCCAATCGAGTGCGCCTGTGAGTAGCCAACGTGCTTGCGTGCGTTGGCGCTCAGCGCCTTCTACCTCGATGGATTTCCATTGCTGCCACAACGCGCCTGCGGCAAACGTGGCCACCAAGGCCACGGTCAGCATGGCGGCCAGCAGGGCTGCGCCGCGTTGTGGGTGTGTGAGGCGTGCGACGTACGTCATGACTTGGTGTTGCTGAAGTTGGGTCGCACCCAGTCAAGGGTGAGGCGGCCGCGCACGCCGGTGCTGGCGGGCAGGTCGATTTGAAGACGGATCGCGTCGGGCAAAGCGCCTTGGCTAGCGGGGTTGGCTGCACTAGCGCTTGCGTCGGTGTTGCCAGCGCTAGACAGCGGGTTGGTCCACGCATTACCGCGGAAGTAGGTGAGCTGCCACGCCTCGAGCGGCGTCAGCACGGTTTCAAACATCGCGTCATCGCTGCTGGGGTTTTGGCCCCAACGCTCGGCCTGTGTCCAGGCTTGTTGCATCGCGGCGCGTGTTTGCACGGGGGCGGATTGCCAGCGCAGCCATTGGTTGTTGCGCAAGGTCCAAGCGATCACCCACAGGCCTGCATCGCCGCCATCAGCACGCCATGCCGTGGCGCGACGTGCCAGGCGCAAGGTGCGGCCATCCCACTGCACCCCTGCGTCGGCGAAGCCCGCGACGGGCTGCACGGCGTTGAGGTCGGCTTGCCATTGGGCCAGCACGGTTTGCAGCACGGCGGTTTTGTCCACCTGCGCTTGCGTGATGTCGCGGCTGCGCATGAGGCTGTCGAGCCCACGCCAGCTCAGGCCCGCCAGCACCGCCATGAGGGTGATGGCGATGAGCAACTCAATCAGGGTGAAGCCGCGCTGGCGATGGGGTGTGCGTGACATCAGTAACGCCCCAGCACGGTGGTGATGTTGAGCACTGGCGTGGCGGCGTCAAACACTTGGGCATCCACGCGACGGAACGCGGGGTTGGGCGTGCCGCGCACAGTGAGCGCCACCTCGAAGTTGCGTTCAACCTGAGGGCACGGCACACGCGAGTCACCCACGCCCGGCAGTTGCTGCGAGAGGCGGAGTTGGTTGAGTGCGTTGTCCGCGCAAATTTGAGCCAACATCACATCGGCTTGGCGTTGCGCATTGCGGGTGAGCGCGCCGCTGACTTTGAGTCCACTCATCAAAGCGACCGACACGATGGCCAACGCCACCAACACCTCAATGAGTGTGAAGCCACCCGCGTGTTGTGCATGCTGACGCTTCACGGCATCACCTGAAAAGGACGCAAGCCGTCAGTGCCAATCGTCAGCTGTTTGACCCCTTGCGTCGGGGCGTTGGGTGTTGAAACGCTGAGCGTGATGCGCACCGGTGTGAGGATGGGCTCGGGGCCCAGCACCACGACGTTGCTGGCCAAGGCCTGCGTGCCAGCCGCTAACCAAACTTCTGAGCGTGGCGCAACGCTGCTGTGGGCCGTGGCTCCATTGGTCGCAGGGGTTTGCGCAGGCCGAATCACAAAGCCTTCGGGTGTGGTTTGCCAAATCAGCGGGATGCCGCTGGTGCGCGACTGTCCGCGCGCTGCTTCGAGCACAGCGACCAAGCGTTGAGCTTCGCGCTCAAGCTGGGTTTGGCTGCTGTCGCGCAGTGACAGGCTCACGCCGGCCATGGCGAAACCGATGATTGCCAGCACCACCAATAGCTCTAACAGAGTGAGTCCACGCTGGCGCTGCATGCCCGGTTTGGCCGCGTGCTTTATTGCCAGCTGCCGATATCGGCGTTTTTACCTTCGCCGCCGGGTTGGCCGTCAGCGCCTAGCGACAGCACATCCACTTCGCCCTTTACGCCGGGGTTCATGTATTGGTAAGGGCGGCCCCATGGGTCGTTGGGCAGCTTGTCAATGTAGGACTTCCAATTCAGCGGTGTTGGGCCTGCGGTTGGCTTGAGAACCAAGGCGTTCAAGCCTTGCTCGGCGGTCGGGTAGTTTTGGTTGTCCAAGCGGTAGAGTTTGAGCGCTTGCATCAGGTTGCCCACATCGGTCTTGGCGGCTGTTACGCGGGCGTCGTCGGCGCGGTTGAGCACATTGGGAATGACCAAGGCGGCGAGCACGCCGATGATGGCCAGGACGACCATCAACTCAATCAGCGTGAAGCCGCGTTGGCGTTTGGTTTTTGCGTTGGTTTGGGTGTGGTGTGTGTTCATGGCTGTGCAATCAAAGGTTCTCAATCAAGGATGAATCATAATCCGCGCATGCTCGTTCATCGCACCTCATTTAGCTCTCTGTTCAACACGTCCTCGCGCTTGGTTTTGCCAGCGACTGCGCTGTTGGTGTGGGCTGCTGTGGCGTTCAGCGCAGTCAGCTGGGGTTTGCGTTGGTCTGCCACGGGCGAGAGCCCGAGCAACGCCACCCTCGCGGTGCAAGTGGTGCCTGAGGTCGATGCCAATGCAGCCGCCCGCAGCTTGGGGGCCGCGCCTGTGCAAGCGGCCGCGGCACCGAGTTTGTCCAGTCGTTTTCAGCTACAAGGTGTGATGGCAGGCGGCCCCGATGCGGGCGCTGCCCTGATCGCCGTGGACGGCAAACCGGCCAAACCCTACCGTGTGGGCGCATGGGTCGCAGAGGGCTTGATGTTGCAATCGGCCCAAGGCCGCCGCATCAGCCTAGGCGCAGCGATCGATGGCCCGCAAGCCTTGGTGCTAGAGCTGCCGGCTAAGAAATAACTTAGCCGATTAGGCATTCAGCTGAAATACCCAACCCCGCATGTAGTTTGCGCACCATGGTCATGGTGAGTGGGCGCTTGCGATTCAAGATTTCGTATACGCGGTTGCTTCGCCCAATCATGGGCTCTAGATCTTTTGGCTTGAGGTCTTGTTGCTCCATGCGAAATTTGATGGCTTCGATGGGGTCGGGTAAATCAATGGCGTAGTGGCGAGATTCAAATGCTTGAACGAGTGTTGCCAGCACATCAAGACGATCTCCTTCAGGCGTTCCTAAAACTGGGTCGATCTCCATCAGCAGGGCAACCTCTTTCAGCGCTGCTTTGCAATCTGCTTGGGTGCGAATGGGTTTGATATCCATGATGTGCTCCTTCAATTCATGTCGACGGTGGCAGCATCCACCTTGTCGTATTGCGCGTGAGTTCCAATGAACTTGACGTAGACCAAGCTTAGCCTGTAGGCAATCGCCACAATTAATCGAAAGTCATTGCCTTTGATGTTGAACACCACACGGTTGTTTCCCACCAAGCTTGCACTGGCGAAATGTCGTTTGATGTCAGCTGGTTGCTGCCAATTTGCCTTGCACGCTTCATCATGCCAAGCCAGCAAAGCTTGCTTAGCTAGCGGGTGCTTTGCACTGAAGTCTCGTAAAGTTTTGACGGCAATAACTCGCATAGACGAATTGTAGTCCCGTAATGGGACTATGTCTTGCGCTGCAAAAACAAGCGATACGCAGGGTTCTGGGTTTCTTCCACGTAGGGGTAGCCCAGTGCGTCCAAGAAAGCGGCGAACGCTTTGTTGTCTGCCTTCGGGACTTGTAACCCCATCAAAATGCGACCGTAGTCCGCGCCTTGGTTACGGTAGTGGAACAGACTGATGTTCCAGCCAGGGCGCATGGCCAGCAAGAACCGCATCAACGCACCTGGACGCTCGGGGAACTCAAAGCGCAAGATGCGCTCCTCTTTGGCCAGTGTCGAATGCCCGCCCACCATGTGGCGCAGGTGCTCTTTGGCCAGTTCGTCGTGCGTGAGGTCAATCGCGTCAAAACCATTCTTGGTGAAGTGCGTCGCCATCTTGCCGCTCTCGCCTTTGACGCCGGTGGTCAAACCCACGAAGACGTGGGCCTTGGCTTGGTCGCTCATGCGGTAGTTGAACTCCGTCACGTTGCGCGGTGTTTTGCTGCCGCCAAAGCTGGGCAGTTTGCCAATCAGCTCACAGAAGCGGCGCAGGCTGCCGGGCTGCTCGGGGATGGTCACGGCAAACAAGGCTTCACGCTCCTCGCCCACCTCGGCACGCTCGGCCACGAAGCGCAAGCGGTCGAAGTTCATGTTCGCGCCGCACAAAATAGCGGCGTAGGTTTCGCCCTTGGTTTTGTGTTCGGCCACGTATTGTTTGATGGCGGCCACAGCCAAAGCCCCTGCGGGCTCGACGATGCTGCGGGTGTCCACAAACACGTCTTTGATGGCGGCGCACACCGCATCGGTGTTGACCGTGATGTAGCTGTCCACCAAGTTCTTGGCCACGCGGAAGGTCTCTTCGCCCACCAGCTTCACGGCTGTGCCGTCTGAGAACAAGCCCACGTCATTCAGCGTGACGCGCTTGCCCTTGGCCACCGACTGCATCATGGCCGACGAGTCGTCCATTTGCACGCCAATCACTTTGATCTCAGGGCGCACCGCCTTGATGTAGTTGGCCACGCCCGCGATCAAACCGCCGCCGCCAATCGCCACAAACACGGCATCCAACGGCCCTTGGTGTTGGCGCAGCATTTCCATGGCAATCGTGCCTTGGCCCGCGATGACATCGGGGTCATCGAACGGGTGCACAAAGGTCATGCCGTTTTTCTTCTCCAGCGTGAGCGCGTGTGTGTAAGCGTCCGAGTAGCTCTCGCCCACCAACACCACCTCGCCGCCCAAGGCCTTGACCGCCTCCACCTTCATGCCGGGTGTGGTGGTCGGCATCACGATCACGGCCTTGGTACCCAAGCGCTTCGCACCCAGCGCCACACCTTGCGCGTGGTTACCCGCAGAGGCGCAAATGACCCCCTTCTTGAGCTGCTCGGGCGTGAGATGCGCCATCTTGTTGTAAGCGCCTCGCAGCTTGAAGCTGTGCACGGGCTGCTGGTCTTCGCGCTTCAAAAGCACGGTGTTGTGCAGACGGCGACTGAGGTTTTTGGCCACCTCCAGCGCAGATTCATTCGCCACGTCATAGACGCGGGCGGTCAAGATTTTTTTCAGATAGTCGGCGGGCTGCAGCGCGCGCGCCTTGGGGGTGCGGGTAGACATGGGGTGATTGTCTCTTATGAAAATACAGACGAAAAAAAGCCCCGAGTTTTGCAACTCGGGGCTGAATCCACTTTTGAGGGTGGAGGAGACAAGCCCCTAGTGTATGCAGTTTTTGTTGCAGCGCAACATTTGAATGACAATCAAGTCCTGATTTTTTGGAGAACAACATGGAATGCACCGTCAGCTGGACCGGAAACTCTGGCACCCGCTCAGGCATGGGCTTTATTGCAGAAACCGGCAGCGGCCACGTGATGGCCATGGACGGCGCACCCGATGCGGCCAAGCCCGAAAACGGCGGCCAAAACTTGGCGCCTCGCCCCATGGAGCTGTTGTTGGCAGGCACAGGCGGCTGCACGGCGTATGACGTGGTGCTCATCTTGAAGCGTGGCCGCCACAACGTGCAAGGCTGCAGCGTGAAGATCACCAGCGAGCGCGCCACCGAAGACCCCAAGGTGTTCACCCGCATCAACATGCACTTCACCGTCACAGCCCAAGGTGTGCCAGCCCTCGCCGTGGAACGCGCCATTGCCATGAGCCACGACAAATACTGCTCGGCCAGCATCATGTTGGGTAAAACGGCTGAGATCACCACCAGCTTTGAGCTGGTCGAAGCTTAAGAGGCTAGGCTCGACGGGTTTAAACCCGATGCGCCACGGTGGTCATCACCTTGGCCGCTAGCTTCATCAGGGCTTTGATGGGGGCGGGTAGCTCGGCTGCGCCTGCGGCTTGCGCTTCTTTGGCGTGTTGCGCTTCGTCCGTCTTCATTTGCGCCACGATGGCACGGCTTGGGCCGTCGTTGGCAGGTAGCAGCCCAAGGTGACTCTCTAAATGCGCTTCGACTTGTCGCTCGGTCTCCACCACAAAGCCTAGGCTCACGCGGTCACCGCCTAGTTTGGCGGCGGCGTAGCCAATGCCAAACGCACCGGCATACCAAAGTGGGTTGAGCAAGCTGGTGCGACCGCCCAGCGCCTGCAAGCGCTGCTCGACCCAAGCCAAGTGGTCGGTCTCTTCGGCACAGGCCGCGCTCAGGTGCTGGCGCAACGCGCTATTTTTTGTGGCCAAAGCTTGGGCTGTGTACAGCGCTTGCGCACACACCTCGCCCACGTGGTTCACACGCATTAATGCCGCGGCTTCGCGTTTTTCAGAATCGGTCAGTGGGGCAGGCGTGGGCACCTCGGCAGCCCACATCGGCGTGGGTCGGTTGGCGTGGTGGCGGGCAAACACGGTGCGCAAAGCGCTGTCAGCGGCGGTGAGTAGGGCGTCCATCTTATGCCGCCATCCCTAGGCGTTCAATCGCAGGCCGCTTGATCTTGCTGGCCATGTGTAAATCGTACTGAAGCTGCATGCCCGCCCACATCTCTGGACTTGTGCCAAAAGCACTACCAAGCCGGTAAGCCATATCAGCCGATACGCCTGAGCTACCAGAAATAACCCGCGAGAGTGTCACGCGATTAACGCCGAGCTTGGCCGCCGCTTCTGTCACCGTGACGTTACCCAGATATTCCCGAAGGACCTCCCCTGGGTGGGGCGGATTGTGCATTCTCGTCATATAAACCTCAGTGGTAATCCATGTAATCCACCAGCACATCGCGTTACGCGACTTAAGCCAAGCTGGTCTAGTTGGGGCAACTATGCCCCAAAGCTCAATGCATGCGAGTTCAAACCGCCCAAATCGCTGTCAGCGGCGGTGAGTAGGGCGTCCATCTATTGTTCCAGTGATGTTGATGTGGCTGTTTGTGCAACGCGAAGCACCCCAAATTCAATGCGACGGGGTTGAAGCGCCCACAAGTCATGCGCCGCTTGATGCGCTAACCAACTTTCTGCACTCTTGCCAAAAGCTAGCTCTAAGCGAACGGCCATTTCAGGCGTAACCGTAGAACGGGCATTGACAATTTCGCTGAGCGTTTTTCGGGACACTTTCAGCAAAGTGGCCGTTTGCGTGACAGACATTTTTAAAGGCTTCAGCCACATTTCTCGCAGCAATATGCCTGGGTGTGGTGGGTTGTGCATCAACATCGTGAGTGTCCTTTGTTAGTGGTAATCCAAGTAGTCGACTACATAGGCATTGCCATCTTCAAACGTCGGCGGCAGTGAGTAGACCCCCATCAAGCTGCCCTAACCTCATTCAGTAAATCTGGGTGCCGTTCAAGCACTTTGAGCAGCTTCACCAAGGCCAAAGGTGGTTTTGTTTTGCCATTTTCGTAACGAGAAAATGCATTAACGCCGCCACCAAAAATTTCAGCTGCTTCGCGTTGGTCAAGGTTGAGTTTTTTACGTACTTGAACAATAAAGCTTGGGTCAAAAAATGTTTCGTTGACCTGTTTAGAGAATGCTTGCATTTGACACATCACGCGATTCGACTCGGCCGCACCCAAAATGGATTCGTTGCAAGCAGAACAAAAATCACCCGTCACAGAGGGAATGACCGTTGCAACGCCTTTGTAGCTAAAAGGCATATCGCGTGTGTCATGCAACAGTTCGGCTGCGCCGCAAATAGGACATTTCATAGTCATAACTCCTTGAAAGACACAAGCAGTACGTCATCTACGACGGTTAGCTTGAGGTAAATATCGCCCGCTTCAGTGCTTGGCCGGTACACATCTTGCCAAATGGTGTGATCCGAATGGGTTGTCATGCTTTTATAGAAATCTGCCTTTGTCAGAGCCAGAACAACGTCAAGCATCTCAGACAATGACAGTCCCAATGCATTCGCACCCATTCGGGCTGAGTTGGTGGTCCTTACCTTGCCCGCGGAAATCAAAGCTTTCACTTTTGTGAGTTTGCAATGCGGACTTCGCTTCTCCATTTTAATTTTAACCTAGTTGGTGTATTTGTTGTTGGAATCCAACTATCCAATCAAAAGCGCTCCTTGAATGAAAGCCCCACTCAGAAACCCAACAAGCTCAAACCGCCAAAAGTGACATAAAACAAGGGTTTGCGAGGGGGTGGCATCCACTTTGTTGCATAGACGCAACGCAAAAGGGCTTTTTTTGACCTTTGTCACAGACCTTTGTAGATGCGTCTGGTTCAATAGCGACAACTTCCCGAAAACGGAGGTTGGCTCTGGGAAACCTCAGCCTCTATTCAACCTTGGAGAAC
>Ga0075464_10000810_pt1 | contig 13894 bp, 13 predicted proteins | sample DEB19_08_DNA_5_FD_75068 | JGI IMG/M metagenome (GOLD analysis project Ga0075464, IMG submission 75068) | Aqueous microbial communities from the Delaware River and Bay under freshwater to marine salinity gradient to study organic matter... | ecosystem: Environmental > Aquatic > Marine > Coastal ...
GATAATTCAGCTTTTAATTTTATTTAAAAATACTACATTTTTACAAAGTAGCAGGCTCTACCCATTTAAAGATATATGACTCTTGAGGAATTACTAATCGTTCTGAAATTTTAGCCATTCTAGCCGGCAATTTCATCAAATAATCCCTTGCTTTTTCAGCTTCGTCAGTCAAACCGGCCATTTTATCAATTTGCCATTTGTCAATTAACTTCTGCATGATTTCTACATAATCGTTGGCGGTATACACTCCTATTCGTTGTGCCGAATCAGAGAAATTTTCAAATGCAGAACTAATTTGTTGTCCTGATTCTCTCAAGAAATGCGCCGGCATAACGATTTTTTGTTTCATCATGTATTGAAACGCTAACATCATTTCACTCGGATCTACTTGGAAAATTCGATTCACAAATTCGCTGTAGGCATGGTGGTGACGCATCTCATCTCCAGCAATCATTTTACACATTTTAGACAATTTATTATCTCCGTGTTTTTTTGCAATTTGAGATACTCTATTGTGTGAAACATAAGTAGCTAACTCTTGAAAACTAGTATACACAAAGTTCTTGTAAGGGTCTCTTCCGGTACCAATATCAAAGCCATCGTTGATCAAATGTTGCGTTGTAATTTCTACCTCACGCATATTTACACGACCTGACAAATACAAATATTTGTTTAACATGTCTCCGTGACGGTTTTCTTCTCCGGTCCATTGACGAATCCAGCTTGACCAACCGTTTCTTTCTAAATTATCGATTCCTTCAACTTCCATTAACCAAGATTCGTAAGTAGGCAAAGCCTCTTCGGTAATGGTATCTCCTACCATCGCTACCCAAAAATCATATGGTAAATCTTTAGCTATTTCTCTAAGTTCTTTTACTTCTTCAAAAAAGTTTTCACTTTGTGAATCGGGTAAAAAATCTGAGGGTTGCCAAATGCTTTCCACAGGAATTAAGTACTGTTCTACGAAGCTATCCACGTTTTTTTCTAAAAACTGCATCACTTCTAAACGAATGTTTTTAATTGACATTTTTTTATATTATTAAATTTGTATTCCTTGTACTATAGCGCTTTCCGCTTTTTCAATTATTTCTTCAAATGAATACTCGCTCACTTGTAAAGGCGAGTGAATTGTGAATTTGAGGCGATTACCTAAACCCATTGGGAAAGCTCCAAATCGAACCATCTTCCATGAATTGTTGATGGTAATTGGGACCACGTAAGCAGTTGGGGCGTACTTACATAGTATTTTTAATCCGCTTTGTGCGAACGATTTTGGTTGTCCGGTTTTGCTACGAGTCCCTTCTGGGAAAATAACTGCTGAACGGGTATTGTTTTCAATATATTCAGATAATCCTTTGATTAATGGTATGGCTTGTTTCGGGTCTTTTCGGTCAATTAAGACTGAACCGCCATGGTTCAAATTATACGAAACACTTGGAATGCCGGTACCTAATTCTTTCTTGCTTACAAACTTGCAATGGTAATCTCTCAAATACCAAATAATAGCCACAATATCATACAAACTTTGGTGATTGGCTACAAAAATTATAGGTGCATTTTTAGGGATCATATCTGTGTTTTCAAACTGATAAGTCGTTCCTAAAAGATTCGTGCAACGCACTAAAAAAAAGTTTAAATAATCTACGCTTTTTTTATGTGCATAATAACCAAAAACATTGAAACATACCCATTGAATCGGATGAAAAACAACCAAAAAAAGTCCAAAACACAAATAGTAAATAATGGAGAGAGGATACGAAATTAGTTTTTGCATGCATGAAAAATGAATCACAAAAATACGAAATAAATTTTTAGGGCTATTTAAATCCCAAAGAATAACGCCGATATTGGGTTTAATTGTACCTTTGACAACTAAAATTAGTGGTATTTTTCTCAGAAATGAACTTCAATTATTCCAAAAACGAAAAACTAAAAAGCAAGATTACTATCGGATTGTTATTTTCCGAAGGGAAATCAGTATCCAAATACCCCTTGCGATTAGTCTATCATTCGGGTGCTTTGGGAGACGAACAGCTTTTAAAAGTGGGGGTTTCGGTTTCAAAAAAATACTTCAAAAAATCCGTTGATCGCAATTATTTTAAGCGTGTTTTACGTGAGACTTACCGTCTCAATCAACACTTGCTTAAAGACCATCTCCACCAGCCGTATGCGTTAATGCTTTTTTACCAAAGCAAAGACCGATTGTCTTTTGAAGAAATCAATACCAAAACCATTCAATTGTTTGAAAAATTTTTAGCGCAAATAAGTGCTGTTTCAAAGGAAGACAAAAAGTAAACTATTGAAAATGTAATGAAAAAGCTACTCAAAATAGTGTTTTTACTACTGTTCCTATGCGGATCCGCACAAGATAGAATTACACAAAATGTGTATTTTGACTTGAATTTTGACCATCTTAAAGAAAGTCAAAAAACCCTACTATTTGATTTTATACAAAAAATTGATAGTAGCCAAATACAGTCCGTGCGCGTTTTTGGTTATTGTGACGATCGGGGTGCGGCTAGTTATAATTTCAATTTATCTGACCGAAGAGTACGAACTATTGAAAAAATCTTACTAAACGCAGGGTTAAATCCTAAGAAACTTATTGCTTTAGAAGGGAAAGGAAGGGTTTTAGTCAATAAAGACACCGTCCAAAACTTAGACCAAACTCGTTCAAAAAATCGCCGAGTAGAAGTCGTAGTAGAGCAAATGGCAAAACCTAAGTTATTCATGGGAATACCGCGCTTGTATACTGATTTTCATTTGCAGCACAAAAAGGGAGATCGTATCTATTTAGAGCATGTTCGCTTTAACGTAGGTAGCAGTTATTTGGACTTAAAATCCCGAAACAAACTAGATAAGATTGTCCTTTTTCTAAAAAACAATCCGTATGTAGAATTTGAAATTCAAGGCCATGTTTGTTGTACTCCGAGACACTTTTCAGATGCGATTGACAAAGACACCAAAGAAAGAAAACTATCCTACAATCGGGCCAAAGCAGTCTACCGCTATTTAGTGATGCGAAAAATAAATCCTTCACGAATGACTTTTAAAGGGTATGGCAATACATTCCCTATTGGCAGGGAGCCCGAATTAGACCGGAGAGTGGAATTAGTGATTACAAAGTGTTAACCTATTTTGTCCATTTGAATATGCGGAATATCATCCTCCAAATACATTTCGCTCGTTTGGACAAATCCGTGACTTTCGTAGAATTTTTTCAAATACAATTGGGCGCCAATCGTAATCTCGACTACTCCATAATGATCCGCAATTCCGGCAATAGCCTGACGCATTAATTCGTGTCCCCATTTTTTTTCTCTATGCTTTGCATCGACGGTAACCCGACCAATAGAAGCGTGAACAAAAGAAATTCCTGGCTTAAAAAGTCGTGCATGTGCAACAATTTTACCTTCAAAGGTTCCAAAAAGATGCAACGCTTTTTGATCTTTGCCGTCTAAATCCAAATACACACAGTTTTGCTCAACTACAAAAATTTCGCTTCGCAAACGAAGAATATCATACAGCTCGAATACTGAAAGGGATTCAAAAGACTTAATCGTCCATTCTAATACCATGAATTTTATTTTTTAATTGGGGTAAAAGTATTGTTTTTAAGTAAATGAACCGAATGCATAATCGAATTTAACTCATGTATAACGTCTCTTTTTTCTTTAGAGGGTGAATAACAAAAACCCTCTAATACGATTAATCGATTATGAATTGAATCTACAATAGCATAATTAATAAAAGGGCCTGACATATAATCATTCTGTAGACGCCAGGTTCCTCTAGTTTCATATGCAAGTCTATCGTCTAACTTTGATTTAAAAAAATAGGGGGTATAACCTGTCTCATTAATCATATGGGTTTTTGGTTCCGTTCCCTTAATGAACTTGCCGATTGAATCTCTCATTTTAAAAATAGATGCCGCAACGTTTACCTTTGAAATAGTATTCAATGGCACTTGATAAACTAACAAGCTACTGCTTCCGCTAATTATATTTTTCTTCAACCAAACAAAATTGGGTTGGCGCAACACCATTTCAAAATCAACAGGAACTTGAATTGTTAACTGAAATTGTTCGTTGAAAAATGCAGTTGGGCGTAGTGCCTTTTTATTAATTTGTTGGCTTTCTGTAATTTCTCCTTTTTCAATTAGACGAATTATACGGGGAATGTGTTCTTCTAATAATTGCTGTAGCTCCTCGGTGGTTCTTCCAGAAATATGGAATACATTTTGAGGAAAAGCGTATTGATTCCTCTTGATTTCAAAGCTTTTTTGGGCGGCTTTTTTTATAATAATAATGGCACGATTATTCGTAGCGAAGCCATCTAATAATTTGACTGGATATTGATTGATGGTAAAGCGTGGTTCTTCCTCGGGGAGTCCAATTACAGGAGAAGCTAATTTATTTCGAATGCTATCGCCAATTTCCCCATTCCATAATTGATCATCAATAACTACTGAAATCGTATTGATTTTACCCGTTGTTTTTCGGGCGAAGTCGACTTCTTTTTTCAAACAAGAAAACAGTAAAAGAGAAACAAATAGGCATAAAAAATGGATTTTATTCATGATTACAAACAATTATAAATAAAACCCAAATTGATATAGATTCATTGCACTAACCGTTGATTTTTAATTTCATTCCGGGTTTCAATTCATCGTCTTTGATATTATTCCATTTCTTTAAATCAGAAATGGTCACGCCAGGGTATTTTTTCGAAATACTATACAAAGAGTCTCCTTTTTTTACATAGTATTCTGCTTCTTTATTGGTGGTGCTAGAAAATTGTTCTTTCTTTTTAAAACTTGCAACAGTTGCTTTATTGGTGTCAATCACAATTTCGTTTTTAGCCACAATCAAGCTGTTTCCGATAGCGATTGCATTAGTTTTTAAGTTATTCCATTGTTTTAACTCTTCAATTGTAGCGCCAAATTTCTTAGCAATACCGCCTAAATTATCCCCTTTTTGCACGCTATAGGCAATGTCTTTTCTTTCAACAGATTCTGATATCGCTTCTTTATTAATTGGGTTTTTAACGACTTGTAGCGATGCGCCTAACTGAAGATTGTTATTGATGAGCTTATTCCATTCTTGGATTTCGGCTACTGTAACATTAAATTTCTTAGCGATTGCACTTAAATTATCCCCTTTTTGAACAACATAAAATGAGGCAGTTGCCACAGCTGCGCTGTCTTTTTGGATTTCTTTTTTGTCTAGTTCAACTTTAGCTATAGCCGTCGGATTTTGATCGGCTTCAAGCCCATTGATTTTTAAGTTTTTACCATAAGCCACTTTATTTCCTCTGATGTTATTCCATCTTTTAAGGTCGGCAACCGTCACATCGTATTTTTGAGCAATTGTACTTAAATTGTCATTGCGCTTGACGCGGTAGTAGCGTACTTTGGCCTGAGCCAATTTCTGAAATGTGTTTACAGAGTCCTGGGATACAATAGGTCGAACTATTTGAAATGGTTTTTCACGCAAATTAGCCTCTTTTTCTACATAAGCATAAATCTTAGATTCGTTAGAGGTAAATACTGCCATTTTATCTTGCGGCAATCTCAAAAAATGAGTTTGGTCTTTGTAGGCTGGTACGATATTTAATCGATAAGATGGGTTTAATACCTGCAGTTGAGCTACAGGAATATCAATCAATTCAGATATTTGCTTGAAAGACATTTGTCTTTTAATCATTACTGTATCGGTTGTAAAATGCTTTATTGGCGCTTTTTCTGGCACAATTCCATGTTCTTTATGGTATTCATAAATGTACATTGTTGCTAGAAAAGCAGGAAGATAGCCTTGGGTTTCTTTAGGTAAGTTTTTGCGTATGTTCCAATAGTTTTGTTGTCCTCCAGAACGACGAATGGCTTTTGCCACATTGCCTGGTCCAGAATTATAAGATGCCAAAACCAAGTCCCAATCCCCAAAAATAGCGTACATGTTTTTCATGTATTGAGCAGCTGCCTCGCTAGCTTTTAAAGGATCGCTACGTTCATCTACATACGAATCGATTTTTAAACCGTATTGTTTACCCGTTTGGTACATGAATTGCCAAAGGCCTGTAGCGCCAACTCTAGAAACTGCTTTCGGATTTAATGCCGACTCCACAACCGCTAAATATTTAATTTCAAGAGGTACATTTTGTTTGTCAAATGCTTCTTCAAATAAAGGAAAGTAATATTCTGAAACCGCCATCAAACGCTCAAAAGAACGCTTACGATTTTTCAAAAAAGACTTGATTATGTTTTCTAAACCTTGGTTGTATTCAATGTGAAATGGCGATTTTTCGTCCATTTCTTGCAATCGTGCTTTTAACAACTCAGTAGACAATTCGTAGTCCACTTTTTCGTCAATGTTGATCGTTTGAATGTCTTCTGTAAGGTTATTGTAAATGTCTAAATTCGTTAACTCTTTTAACCACAAACTGTCTACACAAGCTGCCAAATCGTCTTTGACAAAGGTTTTCTTGATAGAATCTAAGTAGGTTAGTTTAATTTCCGGTTTTGGAGTGCCCGTTTTTTCAACTGTTTCTTGCGAAAAAAGCGAGAAAGAGGCAAACAGAAAAAAAGAGTATATAAGGTTTTTAATATTCATAATTTATGCAATCAAGGGGCAAAATTCCAAACGATTATAAAAATCATTTTTACAAACTTACTAGGTTCAAACTGAAAAATTACTTAAATATTGTTAAAAAATCAGTTTTGAGGTCGTTTTGGAGATTTTTTGATGGGTTTTTGTAAAAAAAGTCCTCAATTCAGGCTAAAAAAAGAAAACCTCAGCTCAAAAATATTTCGCTAAGGTTTTCTATAAATAGGTTCAAGTTGATTTAACTTGATTATGATTTCAGATTGCTTATTCTAAAATAGCAGCAATTCCTGGTAATACTCTACCTTCTAACATTTCTAACATGGCACCTCCTCCAGTTGAAACATAACTTACTTTGTCTTCAAAACCAAATTGTTTTACGGCTGCTACTGAATCTCCGCCACCTACAAGTGAAAAAGCTCCGTTAGCAGTTGATTCAGCAATGAACTCCCCTAAAGCAATCGTTCCTTTTGCAAAAGTTGGCATTTCAAAAACACCAAGAGGACCATTCCAAAGAATTGTTTTCGACTCTAAAATTACTTTTTTGAATTGCTCCAACGATTTTGGTCCTGCATCCATTCCTTCCCATCCGTCTGGAATTGCTCTAACATCAACTACTTGTGTATTGGCATCATTTGAGAATTTATCTCCTGCAACCACATCCACTGGAATATGAATTTGAACTCCTTTTTCTTTAGCTAAGCGCAAAATTTCTAAGGCTAATTCTTGTTTGTCATCTTCACAAATAGAATCTCCAATTTTTCCACCTAAGGCTTTAACGAAAGTAAATGTCATTCCGCCCCCAATAATCATGTGGTCTACTTTATCTAAAATGTTTTCAATAACCGTAATTTTTGAAGAGACTTTAGAACCTCCAAGAACAGCTGTTACTGGTTTTACACTGTTTTTTAATACTTTATTTAAGCTTTCAATTTCTTTAGCAAGCAACGTTCCAAAACATTTATCAGTTGGGAAAAATTGTGCAATGATGGTCGTTGAAGCGTGCGCTCTATGCGCCGTTCCAAAAGCATCGTTAACATAAATATCTCCTAATGAAGCTAATTCTTTAGCAAAAGCAACGTCTCCCGCTTCTTCTTCAGCATGAAAACGTAAGTTTTCTAACAATAAAACTTCTCCTGCTTGCAATTTGTCTGAAGCAGCTTTGGCTTGGTCTCCTATACAATTAGCAGCAAATTGAACGGGTACACCCAAAATAGCCGAAGCCGTTTTTAAGATGTGTTTCAAAGAGTATTTGTCCTCTGCTCCTTTTGGACGACCTAAGTGCGACATCAAAATTACGCTTCCGCCATCAGCCAAAATTTTATCAATTGTTGGTTTTGCAGCTTCAATACGTGTGGCATCTGTTACATTAAAATTTTCGTCCAAAGGCACGTTGAAATCAACGCGAATGATGGCTTTTTTATTTTTGAAATTAAAATCGTTTACCGTTTTCATTGTATGTGTTTTTTAGTTTTTCTGAAAGAGAAACAAAGATAGAACTTTTCGGGTAGTCACAAATTCTGAAAAGCGATAAAAAATCAATATTTCTTAACGAAATCGTTGTAAATTAAATAATCTGTTATTTTTTATTCTCTTTTTTTCGAAAAATAGGGCTTTAATCGTGAATTGTACTTCGCGTACAAGGACAATTGCCGGTTCTTTGAAGGAAATCAAAACCGAAAGTAAATAGATGAGTACCTGAATTGTAAGTCGCAATTTGGTTCAAGTTAACTTGATACGAATAACCAAAGTAAAAAGTTGCTTTTTTAAATCCTGTCATCGGACCTATAGTCAAAGGTTTTACTGCTTGGTCGTTTATCAATCGATGCGAAACTCCTAACCAATAATAATTACCTTCCTTAATGTACCGCCTGTACTTTATATTCATATCGGTCGTCGAATGTCTGACTCCATTTATAATCCGATGGTAAATAGAAGGTTCCCATTCCACATTTTTTTGGGTACTGTTTTTTATTAAATACCCTAAATACAACTGGTAATTCAAACCCCAACTGGTTGCGGTTTGTGCAAAATTAGCTTTCGTTTCAGTAACAATAGTAGAGGCATTGAAACTTATATAAAACCCCCTATTGCGATATAAAAGACCTACGCCAACATTGGAATTATGATTTGCTTTATTATCAACAATGCTAGGGTCTAAAATTGGTGTTTGGAGAGACCTATTGAAAGGACTACTGTCAATTTTAAAAGTATTTAAATGATACGACAATCCGAATGACAAATACTGTTGGGTAGCAACGTCTAAAATAATATGATGGGCAAAGGAGATCGTGGCGCCCAATTGAGACGTATTTCCATTACTGTCATTGTAGAGCGAAATTCCTATTCCGGATTGATTCCATACTCTAAAGTCCGCATAAAGGGATTGGTTTTTTGGAGCGTCTTTGATTCCCACCCATTGGGTTAGACCGTTGGCGCGAATTCTTAAATTATCTCCAATTCCAGCAAAAGTTGGCGAAACTATAAAATGGTTGTCGGCTAAATAGGGTGAAAATACAGGCAGATACAATTCTTGGCTAAAGCCAAAAAAACAAAAAAATTGCAGGCTAATAATAAGTGTCGTTTTTTTCATTTGGATTGGTTTAAAGAATTATCTATACAATGTAAAATGACCCACAAATTCCCTCTCGTCTTTTGAATTGTTCAGTTTCAATATATACCAATAATCTCCCGCAGGAAGTAATGCTCCTTGGTATGTTCCGTCCCAAGATTGCCCAAAACGAAAAGCGCCTAGTGCTACGCCTTGGCGATCTAAAATAAAGAATGTCAAATTGTTATAATTGACGGCACAGCCTGGTGCCCAAGTGTCGTTTATTCCGTCTCCATTTGGAGTGAAAAAATTCGGCGGGCATATATCCGTGTACTTGAATTGTTGAGTAATTGCTGCAGTACACCCATTGGTGTCTTGAACGGTGACCAAATAATCTTGGGTATTGAAATAATAATAGCTTGGAATATCATCATAATATTCGCCTTCGAAAGTGAATTTATAATTGCCACTACCCCCTTTTGGTACTGCTATTATTTCGTTTAAACCTCCCTCTTTTAAACTCAACTGCAAGGGTTCGACTTCGTCAATAATGATGCGTTTTGACATGGCGGGTGTACAATCGGCACTTTCTGCCTTCACTATGTATGCCCCCGGCCCAAGATGAGTAAAAACACCAGAGGGTTGAGATGGCTTTATCGTGTTCCCAATGTCGTCTAACAAACTGTAGCGGTAACTACCTAAACCTCCTAAGGCGAGGGCTGTAATTGTAGCTGTAGTATCTCCATTACATTTAATTTTTGCAAACGATGTGTCAAGCTCAACGATTAAACCTGGGATTGTATCTATAATGATGTCATTCGAGATAACACTGCATCCTTTAACGTCTTTGACATATACTTTGTAAGAGCCAATCCCGGCATTTATTTTTTGGGGTGTGTCAAACAAGGGGTTAGAAAATATTGCGCCGTCTCTACTATAACTGTACCCTGATGTACCGCCCGAAACCACTAATTCCATTTCCGGTAGTATCCCGCAATTTAAAGGCGTAATTAAAGTTAAATTAGCAATTAGTGGTTCGGGTTCTATAACAGCGATTTTATGGGTAATGATGCATCCTGGATAATTATTTAAAGCGGCTTGTACTGTATAGATTCCTGCTTTTAATCCGGAAAAGTGAGGCGCTTCTTGAAAATTAATATTATCAATACTGTAGCTATAGCCGGAGCTGTTTGCGGTAGTACTTACTGCGCTGTCCGTATGAATTCTAATCCCGCCGTCGTTTCCTCCATGACAACTTACCTCAGTTGATACAAATTGCAATCCCGTCCCTGCTATTGGAGAGGCAATGGAAACATCAATTTCCTCAAAACAACCGGTTGATTTATCATCAACCCTAAATCTATAAATTCCTGAAGAAAGACCCGTAAAAACTGGATCAGTAGTAGTTTGACTCCCGTTAATTTGGTATTCAAAATTAGAAGAACCTCCCTTAGTTGCCAAAGCTACGCTACCATTGTTGGAGTTGCAATTGGGCTGAGTGACAGATTGTATTGAGAGCACTAAAGGCGGATAGATTGTAATTGTTTGCGAACTTTCGCATGCAGTACTGTCTTGTATTTTAATGTTATAATCTCCTGAATATTGATTGAAAAACGTATGTGGTAAACTTACCGTTTCAAAACTGGCGCCATTTCTGCTTAAAATATAAGGAAGGGTTCCTGGTGTGGTGGCTTCTATTTTTAATTCGAATTTTCCCTCGGAGGCACAAGGGTTAACGACCGTCAGTTGAATGGTTGGATTTGGGTTTTTAGTCACTGTCTGAACCGATGACACTACAATTCCCAATTGATCTCTAGCAAAAACAACATACGTCCCTGCTGCAACATTAAATGTGTTCGAGGTATTCCAGCTTCCTGTAGGGGTTGGAGGTGGGGGCGGGATGGAGAAGTTACCAGATGGTAGTGCCGCAACTATTTGATATTCATAGGGGGCAATTCCGTTTTTTGCTTGTGCCAAAATTATTCCGTTCTGATTGCAATTAGCATTTTGTAACACCTGAATGGTAATGCTTAATTCTGGATCGGCTCCTCTAGAAGAAAAAGCTAGTACCGAGAAGTACATGTCGGGTGAAGGGTGCTCAAAATGGGCATAAAGCGAATTTGTCATTGGCATAGCCAAAAACAAAAAAGCCAACATTAACTTTTGTGTAGATAACATCATGGGATGGGGGCTTTTAGAAATTCTATTTAAATAGAATGGGTTAAAAAGGGTTTGGGGTCAATGGGTGTTGCAAAAGGGTATTGCAATTAAGGGAATCTTGCATTTAGAAATTTCTTTTTTTGATCCCAAAACAATAGCGGAAAGGAACAAAAAAAGCGAACAGATAAGGGATACTTGTGCTTTCATGTCTTGCATTTTAAGTTGTACGATAATCATGAAATGGGTGGGTAGCTCCATTTCATAAAATAAAAGTAAGTTTTTTTTTGAAACGGTGGTTCTTGTATTTAAAAAAATGGTTGCGGTTTTTACCCCCTTATGCTGTTTTATAAAAACAACTGCCCAAAAAGTTTAGAACCTAAAATTTTTGACTCTCTCATTTTCTGCTATCTTTGCTTTATGCAATTTTCAGAAATTTTAGGGCAGGAACACATCAAAAGTCATTTGACAAAAAGTGCCGATTTAGGTCGAATTCCGCATGCCCAATTATTTGTAGGTCCCGAAGGAAGTGGCACACTTCCAATGGCTGTTGCTTATGCGCAATACATTCTGTGTGGGAATGCCCAAAATGAAAATGGAGGGGGAAATGAATCGTGTAACCTCAAATTTGATAAATTATCCCATCCTGATTTGCATTTTGTATATCCAACCGTAGCAACGGAAGATGTAAAAAGCAAACCTAAAAGCATTGATTTTATTGGAGATTGGAGAAATTTTGTTAGCCACAATCCCTATGGAAGTTTGTTTGATTGGTACACTGTTTTAGGTGTCAATAACAAACAAGGTGAAATCCGTGTAGATGATGCTCAAGAAATTTTAAAGTCTTTGGCGTTAAAATCGTACGAAGGTGGATATAAAATTATGATCGTTTGGATGGCTGATAAAATGAATATTGCGGCCTCAAATAAATTGCTAAAACTGCTCGAAGAACCGCCTGAAAAAACCATTTTCATTCTTATTGTTGAACAAGAAGAAGATGTAATTCAAACGATTCGTTCCCGTTGTCAAGTTCTTCATTTTAACGGATTGCCCGAAAGCTGTATTGCAGAAGCTTTGGTTGCCAAAAAACAAATAGAGCCTAAACAAGCCGCAACTATTGCCCATCAAGCTCAGGGTGATTATAACAAAGCCTTACATTTAGCACAAAATGACAAAGACGAGTATCCCTTCGATGAATGGTTTGTAACTTGGGTTCGTGCCGCCTTCAAAGCGAAAGGCAATGCTGCTGCTATTCAAGATTTAATTCTGTGGAGTGAGCAAGTAGCTGGTTTGGGTAGAGAAACGCAAAAGAAATTTTTAGAATTTTGTATTGAGATGTTTCGCCAAGCTTTGTTATTGAATTATGAAAGCCCGAGTTTGGTCTATTTGGAACCCACGGTCGAAAAATTCAAATTAGAAAATTTTGCCCCTTTTGTGAATGGCAACAATATTCACGCTATTTTCAAAGAAATATCAGATGCTATCTATCATATTGAACGCAATGGTAACGCCAAAATTATCTTGACCGATTTATCTATACAACTAACCCGTTTAATCCATAAAAAATAAAGATTATGAATAATGTTGCATCCATCTTAATTTTAGTTTTTTTAACCATTACCTTTTTACAATCAGGATATGATAAAATCTTTTATTGGAAAGATAATGTGGAATGGTTAAAAGGTCATTTTGCTAAAACACAATTAAAAAACCATGTGCCGTTAGCACTTTTACATGTTTTAGTTTTAGAATTAATTGCTACTGTTTTATGCGCTGTTGGCGCCATCGAATTACTACTCAACAGCGGAAGAACCTTTGGGTATTACGGCGCTGTGTTTTCTTGCATCACATTAATGATGCTTTTAATTGGGCAACGTTTAGCCAAAGATTATGACGGAGCAAGAACAATCGTTATCTATTTTATTCCCGCTGTAATGGCGGTATATTGGCTTAATTAAACCCCTATGATGACACCCAAACACCCTTCAGAATCCTTAACGGTTTTAACTGACTTAGTTTTACCAAGTGAGACCAATCATTTGAATAATCTATTTGGCGGCGAATTATTAGCTCGAATGGACCGAGCCGCAAGTATCGCTGCTCAACGCCATTCTAGAACTATTTGTGTTACGGCATCGGTGAATCATGTGGCTTTTACCAAAGCGATTCCGTTAGGAAGTGTAGTCACGGTAGAGGCTAAAGTGTCTCGTTCTTTTAATAGTTCCATGGAAATCTTTATTGATGTTTGGATTGAAGATCGATCCTCTGGTAACAAAACAAAAACCATGGAGGCCATCTATACTTTTGTGGCCGTTGATGCTACCGGAAAACCGGTTGAAGTCCCGCCAATTATTCCGCAAACCGAATTAGAACAACAACGCTATGACGCTGCATTGAGGCGCAAACAATTAAGTTTAGTGTTAGCTGGCAAAATGAAGCCAAGCGAGGCCACTGAATTAAGGGCATTGTTTATGGGAGATTAAATTAATTTCCTACCTTTGTCTAAATACCCCAATTCATGCTGTTATACGTTTCCATATTTACGATATTATTGTCGCTAATTCTATTGTTTAACAATTGGAAAATC
>Ga0075464_10000811_pt1 | contig 13890 bp, 22 predicted proteins | sample DEB19_08_DNA_5_FD_75068 | JGI IMG/M metagenome (GOLD analysis project Ga0075464, IMG submission 75068) | Aqueous microbial communities from the Delaware River and Bay under freshwater to marine salinity gradient to study organic matter... | ecosystem: Environmental > Aquatic > Marine > Coastal ...
AGGAAGTCGATGTAAGTGGCGACACCCTTATTCTTGAGAAGGTTGTGAGCCTGTCGGTCTGGATAGTTCGTGGAGTAGCCAGCACGGATCGCAGCAGCGGTCCCGTTGAAGTCTACGATGTATTCATGGCAGAACGCCCGCTGCCTAGGTGAAAGCGCAAGCTCAAGCTGGTCGATATCCCCCGAAGCGAGGGCATTCAGAACGGCTTGGCTCTCCGGTCGGCTGGCATCATGCGGGTGCCGGGCCTTTCCGGTCGCCTTGCTTTTAGCCACGTTTGTTCTCCTTCGTCGAACGACGAACCTTGTTCCTACTACGATTTGCGGATTCCGACGTCACCCGGAGGTTCTTAGCCGAATTATCCTTGGGATTGTAGTTCTTATGGTCGACGTCCTTCCCGTCTCCCTTACGAACTCGGCCTGCCTTCTCCATAATCCGGCGAGCCTTGTTGCGGGCGGAGCGTCGTTTGATCTGTTCAGGCTTGGAGTTATACTTCCGTTGGGCAGCCTGACGGCCTTTCGTGTTCGGAAGCGTGGTTTTCTTCTTCAAAATCTCACTCCTTCGTCGCTTAGTCGTGGCTATCGCCACTCTTAGACGAAAATCTCCCAGCGTTTCCGGAGGAAACTTTCCCAACCTTATACGCATATTATACCACGATTCGACAAACCTGTCAAGAAAAAAGTGAATTTTTGAAAATTTTTTTTTGAAATTTCCGAATGGGCGAGGGGAGAGGGGTAAGGGGGTGTGGGGAGTGGGCGACATAGAAAAAACACTTGACAAATCTCTCGATCTGTGATACCCTATCTAGTATAATACTAGTATATGAACTTAGTATATGATATGATTAATGATAATTGATAATCATATACTAACCTATATACTAAGATTATAGGGGCTAGCCTCGCTGCAAGCACCCCCGCAGGTCCGCCCCGGGATAAACACCCCGAAATTTCCCCGGAAACAGGGGCTACAGCGCGAAGACCGACATTCAGGCTACCCATGTAGCGGTTGACCGCCGAACCCTCTCTACGGGCCTTAAAATCGGAGAGTGGAATTTTCAAAATTTTGTGTAGCTACGTAGGCGGACTTTCACCTCACAGCAGGACCTTGCGATCCATGCCCCCCCCCCTACCGGAACGGAACGAGAACAGAAGGAGAACGGACCGGGAACCTGTCGGGATATTTGACAGAACAGAGCGGGAACAACGGCTATATACCTAGCATGGCGGGGAAGGGGCGTCGGTATTCTTTACACCACGAAACGGCAGAAATCCGCCATTATCCCCCTAACGCTGTCGGTATTCTTTACATTCAGAACGGAACAGGAACACGCTAAGCCCTTGATTTACAACAGGAAAGACAGTTTGGCACGCCCCTTGCTATATCTGCCTTGCCCTTTGGGGCCGCTCTTTGACATTGTGAGACTAGAGACAGGCAGGCCAGCAATGGCCCTTGCTTTCCCCATGCGCGGCATTTCCCGCAAGGCATGGGCAGCGCTTCCCCTGTTCCCCTTCCCCTTGCTTACCCTTGCATCAGACTGGCATCACGCAAGATCGGCAGCGGCGAACCGGACGGGAGAGAGAGTAAGGGCCTTTGCTGTCCTGCCTAGCAGGGTGGCATTTCAACCGATGCCCGAAACGGCAAAGCCTATCCACCGATTGAGCGGTGAAATTGTCAAACTTGCCAAAGTAGGACTAAGCAAGGAATGTTACCATGACTAAGACCAAAACGAATTCGCCTGCCCCTGCCATGATCGAAAGCCCGGCGGAAATGCCAGCGGCCAAGGTTGAACCGGCCAATGGTGAACCGGCCAAGGGGAATATGTTTAGCGATTATTCGCGGACTATCGCCAAGGATATCGCGGCCAAAGCGGACTTGCTGTCGCTGTCGAAGCAACGGCTTGCTCATGCTGCTGACCTGTTTTCGGACGGAAAAGTCAAGAACGGGGAAGCGGCTGAAGTTGCCAATACTGGCGCGCTGCCTCTCTATCAGGGCCGCATTGCCGGACTGTTTAGCAACGCCGAAGTGTCGGCGGCTTTGCAAGATACCTTCGGGTGTAAGCAAAAAGGTGCAGGCCCCGACGCCCCTAGCGTTCCGGCCGGTCATCCTGACGCAAGCAAAACGCCGCATGGAGCGGGAGAACACCTAAGAAAGCGGATTGTCCGTGCCGTCGCTGCCTTCGAGTATTCGACAGGGGCGGACGATGGCGGCAAGTTTTTCGCTGGCCTGCCGGCCGATGAAGTCGAGCAAGTTTGCCGGGAATTGAACGAGGGATATATTTCCCTGTTTACGGCCTATGAGCGGTTTGCGGTTATCCGTAAGGAACATACCGCCAAGGCCGAAGCCGCTTTCAATCCGAAGCATATCGAAAGCCTTTGCGATAGCCTTGCTAAGCCCGAAGCCGTTTCGATTATCAAGGGCAATCCTGAATTGCTGTCGGCTTATGCCGCGCTTGCGGTCATGATCGAAGCAATCGGGGAAGCTGGCGCTTCGATTGAAGCCGGGGCTGAATTCGCCTAACGGCGATAGCCGAAAGCCCTAAGCCTAGCCTGTCTCTAGTCTCTTGCCCTTGCGCTTGTCGGGAAACCGACAGGGGCAGGGGCCTTTCGTGTCTGGAAAAGTTGTTTGCGTGACCAACGGTCACTTGTTCTCGTTCTGTTCTTTGGCAAGTTTGCCAAAAGTGAAAGCCAGTCTTATGTTCAACGCCCTATACGATTGGGGAGACGGTCCCAGGTTTTACCAAGCCGTCAATTCAACCCGGAAAGTGGCACGAAAAACAGCAAAAGTTTTTAACGCCCGATATGATGGCCGGCCTTTCCCCAACGGGAAGGGTTACTATCCGAAAGGGAAAGCCAGAGTAGTGAGAGTTTGACGCTAGTCGCTCAAAGTTTAGGTGAAAGCAGGTTGATAGGGCTGCCCCTTCCCGGTCCCTGCTTTCTTCTAAGTTTTGTCGTGGTGAAAGCCGCTCTTTGCAAAGGGGTTTGCAATGGAAGAAGTAATTCAGGATTGTGTGTTGTGGCAGTCGATCTATTCCGGCTGGCATTTGGTTAGCCCGAACGGTGAGACTATCGAATCTTTCGGTGAAAGCAGACCGACTAACGAGCAAGTCCAGTCGATCATCGCTGCATGGGAGTTCACGGGATGCCTCGCATGAAGGTCGCGACTCGTGGTCGCTTGAAGTCGAATATGGATATGTTCGCGGTCCGGGGCGATCCTTGGAATATCCCCGATAGGCCGCCGGAACAAATCCCGCCACCGGGTATTTACACCGATGAAGAGCGGGCGTATATCGTCAAGCTCAATCGGGCGATGCGGATACTCGGTAAGCCTGAAAGGTGCATCCACTTGCTGCCTGCATCGGTGGCGAAGGCTCTGCATGAGAAGCGAAAGAAAGCTGATCTAGCGGCCCTTGGCAACCCCGATATGGACAGGTGGTTGGAAGCGGAGTATAAGTCCCCGAAGAAGCAGAAGAAGAAAGCCTCTAATCACGGCAAAGGCTTTCTTCGCTCGAAGCCTGTTGAGTCCCGGTCCGAAGAAAAGGCTGGACGGATACTGATTGCTCTCCGTAAGGCACGGAAACACAAGGAAATAATCCGGGTGAAGTAAATCTTGGCAAACTTGCCAAAAGGAAGGATTTAGAATGCGTCTCTCTGTTGTTCTCCTCGCAATGGTTGCTTTGTTCGTCGCCGCTCCGGCTGATGCTCCGCAACCGATGCCTGAACCGCGTCTGATCGGATTGGGTTGCGGCCCGAAGCACCTGACGATGACCGCTAACGAAGAGGACGAGTTTCCTGCTCCGTGTTACGCAATCGGGACGAAGGAAGAGCTTTGCCCTCCTGACCCGGCTTTTCCGATTCTCGAAGACGAGCCTATAGAACTCGAAGAATGCCTGAACTATCTCGGTGACGGTTGGTAGGGAGAACAACATGGGTAAGTTTTGCCATTTGCCGCCGCGTGAAGCGGCTCGGAGCATCGGCCTGTTTGCGCGGGCTGGTGCTTTTCTTTTGTCCTTCGGTGTCGCCATCTTCGTCTGGTGGTGCATCGTCGAAGCCGTCAAGATGGTGGAGTAAATCTATCATGGACCACCGCGAATACCAAGAATATCTCCATTGGGCGGAAGAATTGCTCAAGGAGAAGAACGGCGAAGAACAGGAGGACGAGTAATGCGTTAGACTGTTGCCGATAGCGGAGACGGCCCGCAGCTAAAACCACAGTGCTGGGGCAACACACTAAAAGGCCCCTGTTATATGAGCGGCGTAACTTAAGTGGAAAAGCCGTCATGTTAGAGAGCCGGAAGTAATTTATTACAAAAGGCAATGATCTAAGGACGGTATGGGAGTTCGAGTCTCTCCGCTGCTCTTATAACATTGGAGTTAATCATGGGATGTCTGACCAAGGAAAAGTTTGGCAAACTTGCCAAGTTTCGCAAGACCGAGGCATACGAGGAAGGGGAAGAAGCCCGTTCTCTCGGATGGTCGAAGCGGGATAACCCGTATCAGCGCGGGACCAAGAGCTATGTCGAATGGCTCAAGGGATGGAACGATTGCGACCTGCGGTCACGCAGGGACGAGAGCAAGAGGAGCTACTGATGGAATGGGTGAAGCAACGCTGCCTTGTTTTGCAGCGAGCGTTCCGCGATCTTGGTGAACGCGGGTTGGTGACAGAAGGGCAGCTTCGGGCGCTCGGCCACGAAGAAGCGGCGAACGTCGTCGCCCGTGCTGTTAAGGGGAAGCACAATGGGAATTGAAATCTCGACTCCGTGGGTTACTCTGCACACCTGTAACCCGGATCACTGGCAAACACAATCCATCACGGTGCGCTACGATCAGATTCAGTCAATGCGTCTGGTCAAATGTCTTGGGCGCGCCGGGGTGGACGGGCCGGACAACGGCATCGAGATTGTGTGCGATGGGAAGAACGGTTGTTGGACGCGCCACTGGATGCGGTATGAAGACTACGCGAAAGCGGAGAAGGACTACACCGCGCTGTTGAAATCCTTTCAGGATATCGGCTAATGCGTTGGAAATTCTGGGAAAAGCGTGAGACTCGGAACGACGAACTCTTTCCGGGTGCGACTCTTTGAATGCTGGTCGTAATTGAAGGAGATTGAAATGAAGAAGGGAGATTTCCTCTTTGTCTACGGAACGCTTCGGCTTGGCCAGAGTGCTGATCTTACTCGCACTGGTGCCGCGTTGTTCGCTGGCCCGGATCGCGTCAGCGGCAACCTGTTCTCTCTCGGGTGGTTTCCCGGGGTGAAACTGGAAGGCGAAACCTTCGACGCGGACAAACCCGCTGTCGTTGGCGAGTGCTTCCTGATCGAAGACGAATCTATCACGGCGCGTCTCGACCACTACGAGGGCCATCCCCACCTGTTCTGTCGCAAGGTCGTCAAGACCGAAAGCGGGCGCGATGCGTGGGTCTACGAATACATGGGTTCGACGGGCTACGCAGCCACGCCTGTCGAATCCGGTGATTGGCTGACAGGAGAACACTGATGTTCATGTTTTCGCACGGCGGGCATTGCTGCGGGATCAGCACCCTCTGGGGATTCGACGACGGCCCGGACATGAAGATCGGGAAACACGAGGCCGTCAAGTATGATTTCCCTGACGACTACGACAAGTGCCGGGATATCGGGAAGAGGTATAGCCACCCCGAACAGACGCACGAAGAACGCGCGGCACGGCTGATCGAACTCACCATCGCCGAACGCCCGAAGGGGTTGATCGAGGCCGTTCTGACGTCGGGGAAATACAACTTCGACAAGAGCCGCTACAACCCGGTGCGCCAGATCGACGTCTGGGGGCCGATTCTCGAAAAGATGGGGTTCGTCCCTGTCACGACGTTCCGCAACTCGAACTCGGGTTGTGACGTCACCGTCTACCACTACGCCTACTGGCAGTAACCGATGGCACTCAATCTCGAATGTCGCGCCAAGACGTTAGTCAACGTCGATGGAAAGCGGCGGTGCTACAACGGCTGCTATGCCGGGTGGGAGTGGCAGTATTCGGAGTGGGGAGTTTTCGAGTATGATGTGCCGCCCGAAAAAACCGAAAGTCGGTTGGAATTCTGGCGGGACTTGAATGACTACGCGGTCAGTCAGCGAGGGGAAAGTGCCCGTCGTGAATATCGCATCGTTGAAACACCTGAATAGGAGGGCTTATGTCCAGTCTCGTTCGTCGCATCCAGAAGCGGATTGCGAAAGCACAGGGATTCGTCCGTCACACCGACGGATTCATCTACAACAGCCAAGGCGAGCAGGTCGGTCGCCACTGGCCGCAGGTTTCCGCACCGACCGTGAAGAAAGGTGACTGATATGGACCAGAAGAAAGCCGTTGCCGAGACGACCACCGATAACCCCGATGATCGGATTTTCCGACGGCTGTCGGCGGTCCTGTTGATTTCATCCGATCAGTTTGCACGGCAGTCGGTGACGAAGCAAACATCTATCATCGCGCTGGCCACGCCGACCCAGCCGGTTCGGTTCGTGCCGAATTTCCTCGACCTCATGAACATCAAGCGGTTGCGCGACCGGCTGCTGGACGGCAAGGACATCGAAATCGAACTCGAATTCAACGGGATCGAATTCACCGCCGAAGAACGCGCTGCGATGCGGGCTTTCCTGCCTGTGCTGACGAAGCTCAACGCGAAGGTTCCTGCCTACCCGTGGTTGAACCCGGCGGAAGAATTCGCCTGTTTCGAACTCACGAGCAAAGGGCCTAAGATTCGCCGGAACGGCCACGATATCGGGGTCAAGACCGCGAAGTCCGTCTGGGAACGTGCGTCGAAGTATTGGGCCGGGGGCAAGAAGCCGCAGTCCTACTACATCGGCAGCAACTACTACTCGAACGGCCACAACGTCGTCATCACGGAAACGCAGGTGTCCATCGGATGCCAGACGATTCCGCGCGCCGAAGTCGAATACCTCGCCCGCTGGCAGAACTGGGAACCTGTCATCGGGTAATACCATCCGTTCCCCTTTCGTTCCATCTTGGCAAACTTGCCAACTTTCAGGGAGTATTCCATGACCTCGATTCGTGAAAGCGAACCATGACTGTGCAATCCTTGCGGTCGGCGATTTCATCGCGGGCCAACGAACTCCTTGCTGGTAAAATCGTCACCGCAGGGATTGTTCAGCACAAGCGGAATTGGCGGCATTGCGATTGCTCGTGGTGTCGCACAAAGAGGGAAGCGACTGTCGTCATCGGCAGTCTCGTCCCGCGCATCCCATATCGCGGGGTCTATTGCGAGGACCTTCGTGATGCATGGCGTGACGAAAAGCGCCAAGAATATCGCAAGCGTTTGAACTCTCTCGAAGGAGAATGACATGGAATTTCTGCGTTTCGGTTCCTCGATTCCGGGAACCTACTGGGGCTGCTGCGCTTGATGCATCATCCAGAACTTCGGGGTCGATCCTGACGAGAAGTCGTCCATCCAGATCGTGTCGGGCGACAGCGGCACCCCGATGGGCGATTGCTTCGCCGGTCCCACCTACGCCGATATCTTCCGGCAGCGCATCCGCATCGGCACGTTCTCGAACCGCGATATGCCGAACCACGTCTTCCTCGCCATCCTGACTGCCAGACAGATTTCGGGCGGCGTCGGCGCGAAGTGGCTCAAGATTCTGCGGGACGAAGGCTTCGAGTTCCTGCGGGCCACGGACAATTCGGTCTATACCGGCGGCGACCCGGCCTCGAACATGAAGGGCGGTAATCCGAACTACATCTTCGGTCTGTTCCGGAACATCGGCAAGGGCGCGATGGACAATCCGTTCCTGCCGCCGAAGGCGTGGACCGATCTGAAATCGGACTTCACCGAACCGTCGGCGCTGTTCAACGAATCGCAGGACACGGCGGCTCTCGCTCAGAAGATGAGCGCCGAGCAGTTGGCGCGCTGGGACGCGACCGGTCCGACCAAGCTGCTGACCCGCGCCGAAGTCGAAGCAGCCGGTGCGCCGGTGGTCTATGCTGGCCTGCGTTCGCGCTATCCGCAGCAGACCGCCAAACAGCGGGAATCCGCCCAGAAGGCCGACAAGAATCACGTCGAGCAGACCGCTCTGCGTGGTGCGAAGGCCGCCTGATCCACCATTAACCCTGCTCACGCTATAGGTCTAGTAAGATAGGGGTTCGTTTCCCCTACGCCTTGAGTCCATCATCATATGGGATCAACTGTGAGAGTCTGGAAATGCAGGAAGTGGGAGCAAGACCCTTAAAGCCGTCCGCGAAACGGCGCTATCCATAAGCCATCCGGCCCACACCGCCCGCGCCCGCCCGCCACGCACACTGGCCCCTAGCCGACTTGCGTCCCGGGTATAGTCAGATTCCAATCGCCCCGCCTTAGCAAGCGGAAGATAATTGCGAAAAGACTTGGGAAGGTCAACGGTCAAGGTAGAGGCAATGCACGGGTTAATAACAGGGGGGATGGGGACTCCAAATCCTCATCCCTCCTGTCACTCTTGGCAAACTTGCCAAAAAGGATCATCATGGGTATCTCGAAATATTACGGCAAGATACGGCTTGAACGGGCTGCCCGCCTTCATTGGTATGGGGCCAAGAGCGAGGCGTATAAGATTGCCATCGACGTCATTCAAGACATAGTGAAGGAGTCCGATCATGGGCCGACGCTCACGCCGAAGCACCAAGGCAGCACGGAAGAAACAGGAAAGGAGGTGTCGCATGGCCGCCGCTAACTCTGCTCTCGCACAGCAGAACTCAACGATTACGGCCCAGTGCCTCGGCCTGACAATCGACAAGTCGAAGATCACTCTGACGCAGGGCAATCGCGCTCCGCCGAAGGTGTCGGTTCTGCGTGACCATCTGCTCGACTATCCCGAACTCTGGCTCGATGTTTTCGTTGCCGGTCCGCCGTATGAAGAACGGCAGTTCGCGGAACTCTTTGCTCGTGCTCGATGCAAGCGGGCAACTACCGTCGAAATCGCCGACCTCGTCGTGCTGACCGGCGGTCCGGACGTCGATCCTCGGCTCTACGGCGAGAAGCCGCACGATACGACTCGCGTTCATGTCGAACGAGACAAGGAGGATATTGCTATCTTCGACAAGTGCATGGAACTCGGTATCCCGATGCTCGGCATTTGTCGCGGGGCGCAACTCGGCAACGTCCTCATGGGCGGCAAGTTGTTCCAAGACGTCGATGAGCACTACGGCGATCACGGGATTTATGACGTCGTCAACAAGACGGCTATCCCCCGTATCTCGTCCGTCCATCATCAGGCCGTCATCGCCAACCCGGAAATCGGGATGGAAGTCATCGCTGTCTGCAACAAGTCGACGGCTCGCTGGTTGAACGACATGGACTGCGACGTCGGCAAGCGGCAGGACGTGGAAGCGTTCTTCTTCCGGGACTCGTGCTTCCTCGGCATCCAAGGCCACCCCGAATACCGTGGCTACAACCAGTTCGCCAAGTGGACTCTCGACTTGATCCAGAGCTACATCGTCTGCAACCCCGATCTGCACTGGCAGGATTCCCAGTATCGGATCAAACCCGATCTAGTCGCGCAACGCAATGCTGGCTGGGCGAAGCGCAAGAAATCTATCACCAAGCCACTCACTATCACCCAGACCAAGAAGGGAACAAACTGATGTGCGGTCACGTCGGCATTGCCGGAAATCTGGAATTCAAGGACGAGGCGACGATGAAGCGCCTCTTGCTGATCGACTACCTTCGCGGCCCGGACTCGACTGGTATTGCGGCCATCCGCAAGAACGGTGAAGCCGTTATCTCCAAGGGGGCGTTGAATCCCATCGACTTGTTCGATATGCCCCGGTTCAAAACGGCCTTGAATGCCTTCCAGTCGAAGGTTTTTCTGGGTCACAACAGGGCTGCCACCAAGGGTGTCGTCAACAACGTCAACGCCCATCCGTATGAAGTCGATCACATTGTCGGCGCTCATAACGGAACGCTCGACACGCAGTCTTACGCCGAACTCGAAAAGCTGCTCGACGAGAAATTCGGCACCGACAGCCACGCAATCATCGCCGGTATCGCCAAGTTCGGTGTCGAAGAAATCATCCCGATGCTGCGATCCGGCGGCGGAACGACCGGTGGGGCGTGGTCACTCGTATGGATGGATCGTGAAAACAACACGCTCAACTTCCTGCGTAACGATCAACGCCCGATGTGGTATGCGTATTCGGACGATTTCAAGAAGCTGTTCTGGGCTTCGGAATGGCCGATGATCGACGTCGCCACGGCTCTGCCCACCGGCACCGGCAAGGAATACAAGCTCTACCACAACGAGAAGGCGCACCGCTACTTCTCGACGGAAGAGGACGTCTGGTATCAGTTCGACCTCGACAAGCTGACGGCGGGCGGGGACGACGTCCCGAAACCGAAGTGCAAGAAGCTAGCAGGAAAGGAGCCGGTAGCGGTGTCGACTACCTACGACCCTTTCAATCGCGCTACCAATGCGGCTTCACATACCCGGACTACGACGACGAAATCCCGTGGCACGACGACGTTGGGCAAACAACCCACTGACAACGTCAACATCGTCCACCTGTTCGGCAGCGAGGAAGACCCGATGGCGGGCCTGATGACCCGCGAGCAGTTCGAGGAAATCGCCAAGTATGGCTGCTCATGGTGTGGGCAGTCTGTGGACTTCGCCGATCAGGGCGTGACGATCTTCGAGCGTGACCAGATTTGCCTGTGCCCCACCTGCTCCGGCGGTGACAATCAGGCTTCCCGGGTCCACGTCGCCAACCTCGATCAACTGTTGTAATTGGCAAGTTTGCCAAGAAAGGAGTAGCATGACGACCCAAGCACTCACCCCGATGGACGGGTTCACCTTCGGGTGCGACCCCGAACTGTTCATCTTCGGCCCGGACGGCCAGCCTGTCTCCGCCGAAGGGCTGATTCCCGGCTCGAAGGAAGAACCGCACAAGGTCGAATACGGCGCTGTCCAGCGTGACGGCCTCGCTGCCGAGTTCAACATCGACCCGGTCGACAACTTCCGCGATTGGAACCGCAATATCCAAGCGGTGATGGGGCAGCTTGAAGCGATGCTCCCGGCGGGCCATACGTTGCAGGCGGTTCCGTCCGTTCGGTTCTCCGAAGAAGTCTTCCTCGCGTCGTCGAAGGAAGCCCTCGCTCTTGGGTGTTCGCCGGACTATAACGCGTGGACGCAGACCGTGAACCCTCCGCCGTCGCTCGATCACGACCCGTTTCTGCGCTGTGCCGGGGGGCATATCCACTTCGGGTGGACGAAGGACGCCGCGCTGTCCGATCCGCAGCATATGCTGAATTGCTGCGACCTCGTGAAGCAGCTTGACTGGTATCTCGGCGGCTGGTCGCTCAAGCTGGACGAGAACACCGAACGTCGCTCGCTATACGGCAAGGCCGGGGCGTGTCGCATCAAGGACTACGGCGTCGAATACCGTGTCCTGTCGAACTTCTGGGTGACTACCCGGGATCGTCGTCTCGCCGTCTGGAACCGTATGGTGCAGGCGATTGCCGATATGCGGAACACGTATCTGCCGGAGCGTGTCTCGCGCTACAACTCGACGCTGGTTGACGCCATCAATCAGTCGAGCGTCCCCGCCAGTTTCAGCCGGGCCTTCCGGTTCCCGCTGACCACCATCGACCACAGCTACGCCCGCTATTAAGGAGAGTGACATGGTAACCGAAGACAAAACGAAAGAGCATATCAACTTCTACGAGAATATCAAGGAAGCGAATATGCGGCTCCGTGGAACCGTCGTTCTCTATTACGGTCTTCCGCACTACATCATGGCGATCACCGCTCATAACCCGGACGGCATCTTCCGTGTTTACATGGAACCGCTGTCGGATGAAATGATCGTCCACTCGTCGAACCGTCCGCCGTTCGAGCAGTATCCGTCCGATCACCCGTCGCTCGGCACCGCGATGGACGAATGGATGGAGAAGAATCCGAAGTCCGCTCTCATGCGGAAGATGATTAACTCGCCGAAGTTCAACAAGTTCCGCCCGTTCCCGTTGGGAATGTGCAACTACAACGGTCGGGTTTACTATCTCGAACGTCAACCCACCCGCAAATCCGAGCAGGGTTTGACCAGCAACATGATCGCCGAGAGTCGTCTTCGGCTGGACGATCAGCCCATAATGGGCGGGCCGCGTGGAATTGCCTTGACTTCCCCGGCTCTCGCGGCTACCATCCGTAACGAGTATCCCTCGTTCGAGGAATGTCTGACCAATCTCAAGGATAGGACCGTCACGAACGACGGGGTCGCCTTCCACCGGCATTTCGCCTTGATCCGAGGCCCGATCAACACGTTGTTCCTCGGCTACAAGGACAGCGTTATCGGGGTTCTGCCGCATCGTGACTCCACCGAGGTTATCCTCGACGTCAACCACTACCACACCCGGGAAGCCGTTCAGGACCTCGGGATTTTCATTAACATCGTCGTCGAATAAGGAGGTGCCCATGAAGTCGCCGTTTCTCCGGACAACCGAGAACCCTTCGCCGGGTTACGATATCAAGACTCTGCTGGGCCGTATTCCGACGGCAGGCGAGGTCGGTATCGAAATCGAGTGCGAGGGCAATAAGTTCGAGAAGAACAACGCCAACCTCGCGCCGTTCTGGGAATTCCATCAGGACCATTCTCTGCGGGGGCAGGACAACGCCGAATACGTTCTGGCGAAGCCGATCAAGTTCGATCAGGTCCCCGAGGCCATCGAAGCCCTCTGGAAGATCATGGATAAATACGGCACCGTCCTTGACGTCTCCAATCGGACGTCGGTTCACGTCCACCTCAACTGCCAGAAGTTTCACCTCAACCGTCTGACGGCTTTCATGGCTCTCTACTTCATCGTCGAGGAAGCCTTGACCGAGTGGTGCGGCGACCACCGCGTCGGCAATCTCTTCTGTCTGCGGGCGAAGGACGCTCCCGCTCTGGTTTCTCAGATCAAGCGGTTCATCCGTAGCGACGGCAAGCTCGAACTCCGTGACAACCTCCACTACGGCGGCTTGAACGCCCATGCGCTGATGAAGTTCGGCTCGCTCGAAATCCGCACCCTGCGTGGCTGCACGAACCCACAGGCGATTATGGACTGGTTGAGTATTCTTCGCCGTCTCTACGATCTGTCGGCAGAGTTCTCCGATCCGCGCGATATCTGCGGTATGTTCTCGGCGGAAGGACCGGCCACCTTCTTCGACACCATCCTCGGCGATACCGCCGCGATTGTCCGGCAAGGGATTGCGATGACCGAAGATCAGATTCGTGACTCGCTCTACGACGGAATCCGGCTGGCGCAGGATATCTGTTACTGTCGAGACTGGTCACTCTACAAACCTGTGGAGTTGGCCGACGACCCTTTTGGCCGTGACCCACGGAAGGTCATGAAAAAACTCGGCGGGATGGTGGCGCAATCTGATGCGTGGGCCACGTCTCACCAATCGGCTAACGAATTCTTTTCGCTGGCTACTACGGCGAATACCCTGATGCCGATTCAACAGATGGAAGCCATCCCCTTCCCCGGCTACACCGAGGAACCGGAAGAGCCCGAGGAAATCTACGACACCGATTATGACGTCGATATCGACTTCGACGAGGAGGGCTGATATGCGATACCGAGTTCTTCCCTACCGCACTGGCTCCAAGAGTGCTAAGGCTTTGGCCGAAGCCCTTGGAGGGAAGGTGCTAAAGCTGTCGGGCAGTAGTTATTTCCAGCAAGCCGAAGACGTCATCGTCAACTGGGGTAACATCAATCCTGCCCATGTCCCCGAAATGCTGCTGACCTCTGTGCCCGGCAGTTACCGGCTTCTTAATCCTTGCACGGCTATCCGGCCTGCCAGCAACAAGAAGTTATTCTTCCAATCTATCACGGAAAGCGGGCTGCATGACATTATCCCTCGTTTCTGGACTTCCGCCGCCGAAATTCCCGACGATGCTTTTC
>Ga0075464_10000814_pt1 | contig 13853 bp, 14 predicted proteins | sample DEB19_08_DNA_5_FD_75068 | JGI IMG/M metagenome (GOLD analysis project Ga0075464, IMG submission 75068) | Aqueous microbial communities from the Delaware River and Bay under freshwater to marine salinity gradient to study organic matter... | ecosystem: Environmental > Aquatic > Marine > Coastal ...
CAAGGCGTGACAGCAGACCCTGCGCGCGCGCCAGCGCGGGGCGCGGTGCGTCTTGCAACAGGTCAATCACGGTGATGTTCAGCGCGCGTGCGGCGGCTTCGAGCGAGTTGATCGACACATTGCCCTTGCCTGACTCGACGTCTGCCAAAAAACGCTCGCTCAAGCCAGAGTCAGCCGCCAGCGCCTTGCGCGTCATGCCGCGCCGGGCACGCCAGGCACGTACGCGCGCACCCAACTCAGCCAGGGTGGCCTTGCTTTCGTGTCCGTCTTGTTCAACGGTTTCCTTGGTTGCGATCATAAATTGCAGTATACTTCACAACACGGCAACGTCAAGCAGTTTATTGCATCTTTCGTAAAACTTGTTTTTGAGGACAAAAAATGAAGCTCAGAATTTTGGTGGGCACCATGACCAGCACCGCTGACTATGTCGCGCAAGCCATACAGATGGATTGTGCGGATCTCGTCAGTGACATCGAGATTGAGCTGATGGACAGCCTGGACATCAGCGTGTTCAGTGCCGACAAGGCAAAAGATGCGATATACCTCATTTGTACATCCACCTACGGCCAAGGCGATGTGCCGGACAACGCCCGGGCGCTGTATGAGTCACTGAACGCTCAGCCGGAGTTCCTGGGCCACGTGAAATACGGTGTGATCGCCCTGGGCGACCGCACCTACCTGCAAACCTTCTGCTTTGGTGGCAAAAAATTTGACGAACGCCTGGCCGACCTGGGCGCGCAGCGTTTGGGCGAGGTGTGGTGCCACGACGCCAGCACGGGGACGATGCCAGAAGAAGAAGGCACAAGCTGGTGCAGGCAGTGGTTGAGCGAGGCGCTGCAAAGCACCGCCGCAGCCTGAAAAGGCTCTAAAAACCACCCCAAAAAGCGGTTTTCAGGGTTCAAATTGGCCTCCAAGCCAATAGACACATGCGCGAGCAGCTATAAAAACAGTAGCGAATAAAAATGACAAACGGAGACACCCATGCAACTCAGCCAGGCCGACCACAGCGCCCAGCCGCCTCAAGTGACCATCCCGCGTCGCTACAACGCCGCCCACGACCTGCTGGCGCGCAACGCTGCCTGGCCAGACAAAACCGCATTCATCAATGCCATCAGCGGTGACAAGCTCAGTTATGGCGAGTTGACGCGGCAGTCGCACCAATTTGCCAATGCGCTGCGCGCGCAAGGCTTTGCGCCTGAAAGTCGTCTGCTGATGGCTATTTTGGACACGCCAGATTGGCCCGTGGTCTTCCTCGGCTGCATTTTGGCGGGCGTGGTGCCGGTGGCGGCCAACACGCTGCTGACCACAGCGGATTTTGAGTTCATGCTCCGTGACTCACGGGCACAGGGTTTGGCGGTCTCTGCTGCGCTGCTGCCCGCTTTTGAGCCCTTGTTTGGCCAGATCGACAGCCTGAAGACGGTTTTTGTGGCTGGGCAGGAAAAAATCGCCGATTTAGCCGCGAAAAACCTGTTGATTCATCCTCTAGACCAATGGATACATGCGCAAGCAGCTCCTGATAATATAGCAACGAACGTCGCCGACACCTGCGCAGACGATGCCTGCTTCTGGCTGTATTCCAGCGGCTCCACCGGCGCGCCCAAAGGCACGGTGCACCTGCACAGCCATTTGATTCAAACCGCCGAGCTGTACGGGCGCGGCGTGCTGGGCATCCAGCATTCTGACGTGGTGTATTCCGCTGCCAAGCTGTTTTTTGCCTATGGCCTGGGCAATGGCTTGACCTTCCCCATGGCGGTGGGCGCCACTGCCGTGCTGCTGCCTGCTCGCCCCACACCGATGGATGTTTTCATCATCCTGAAAGACTTCAAACCGACCATTTTTTACGGCGTGCCCACGCTGTACGCCGCGCTGCTGGCCGACCCGGCCCGGCCCGCCAAGGCGGATGTGGCGCTTCGCCTGTGCACCAGCGCAGGCGAGGCGCTGCCCGCAGAGATTGGCAGGAAATTCACCGCCGCCTATGGCGTGGAGATTCTGGACGGCATTGGCTCGACTGAAATGCTGCATATCTTTTTAAGCAACCGGCCCGGTGCGGTGCGCTACGGCACGACAGGCCAGGCCGTGCCCGGCTACCAGTTGCGCATCGTGGGGGACGACGGCAAAGACTGCGCGGTCGGCGAGATTGGCGAGTTGCAGATCAGCGGCCCCACGTCGGCCATCATGTACTGGAACAACCGCGCCAAAACCAAAGCCACCTTTGCCGGCGACTGGACCAAAAGCGGCGACAAATACACGCTGGATGCAGACGGCTACTACACCTACGGCGGTCGCAGCGACGACATGCTCAAGGTCGGCGGTATTTATGTCTCGCCGTTCGAGGTTGAAGCCTGTTTGATGACCCACCCGGCCGTGTTTGAAGTCGCCGTGATTGGCGTGCAGGACGCCGACGAGCTGGTCAAGCCCAAGGCGTATGTGGTCTTCAAGTCAGGCCAAAGCGCGACGACTGACGAGCTCAAAGCGCATGTCAAACAGCACCTGGCCCCGTACAAATACCCGCGCTGGTTTGAATTTGTAGCCGAGTTGCCGAAAACGGCCACAGGCAAGATTCAGCGCTTCAAGTTAAGGGCACCGCACTGATATCGACTTCGACCATGCCGTTGACTTCACGCGTTGGATATCGCTTGAGGTTGCACTGTGGCTGGGGGGTACGACTGATGTACTCGCCGGTCGCAGCCTCGAACTCCCACAGATGCTTGTTGCAGACCAGCACGAAGTCCTGCCGCTCTGCGTTCTTGCTCATTGGAAATCCCTCGTGCGGGCAGGCATCGCGGTAGGCAACTGCCTGGCCATCGGCCCGCAGAACGATGAGTTTGTGCTGGCCCACGATAGCGGGGTGAACGCCGTCTTCCGACAACTCACTCACGGCGATCGCAGGGTGCCATTCGGGAGACATGATCATTTCTGCGTCCTACAAGACTGCACGGCTCAACGCCCTGTGAATTGCGGTGGGCGCTTTTCCACAAATGCACGCGCGCCCTCGAGGTGATCCTCTGTCTTTTTGAGAATACTCTGACCCAGGCGCTCGAAATTGCGCGCCGTGTCGGGATCGACCCTGGCGCAATTGTTGAGCACGACCTTGGCAATACCGAGCGCCTGCGGCGCCTTGGCGGCCAACTTTCGGGCCAGCGCCATCGCCTCGTCCATGAGCCGCTCGGGCTCAAACACCTCATCGACCAAGCGGTAGTGCAGCGCACGCTCGGCCGAGATCATCTCGCCGGTCATCACCAGACGCTTGGCAGTGGACAGGCCGACCTGCCGCACCAAGCGCGAACAGCCACCAGAGCCCGGGATCAGGCCGACATTGGTCTCGGGCAAACCGAGCTTGGCCGTGGTCGCGGCAAACCGGAAATCGCAGGACAGAGCCAACTCCAACCCACCGCCCGCAGCGACGCCGTTGATGGCTGCGATGACGGGGACCTCAATTGCCTCAACCTCGTCAAACACGTTGTGAATGTCGCGAACGACGCGCCGAAAGCCGCGGGTACCGATGTCTGCCAGGCCCTTCATGCCCCGCACGTCTTCCCCGGCGGAGAACGCCCGGCCCGTACCGGTGATCACGACAACCCTCAAGGCGTCGTCGGCAACCAGTTGTGCTACGGCATCGCGCAATTCGGCGCGCATCTGCTGGTGCCACGAATTGAGGTTATCCGGTCGGTTCAGCCGCAACACAGCGACACCGTTATCCTGCGTCAAGTCAATAAATTCATAGCTCATAGAAGTCTTTTCTGCCTTTATTTTCCGGTGAAATTGGGAGGCCGTTTTTCAAGAAAGGCTTTCAAACCTTCCGCCACGTCGTCGGAAGCGAAGAGCTGGCTCTGGTGCGCACGCTCGATGGTCAGGCCCTGTGCCAAGCTGGTTTCCAGTCCGTTGTTCACCGACAGCTTGATATAGCCCTGCGCCATGGTCGGCCCGGCGGCCAGTTTGTGCGCGTAGGCCATGACGTCGGCTTCAAAGCTCTCGGCGGGCAGCACGCGGTCCAGAATACCCAGCGCGAGGGCTTCGTCTGGTCCCACCGCATCGCCCGTCACCATCATGTGCAGCGCGCGGCTCTTGGGGATAAGGCGCGGCAACCGTTGGGTGCCGCCCATGCCAGGCGACAGACCCAGGTTGACCTCGGCCAGCCCCAGGCGGTATTTGCCAGCAGCAGCCCAGCGGAAATCGCAACCCAGCGCGATCTCCAGGCCGCCACCGATGCAATGACCGGAGATGGCGGCGATGAAAAGCTTGGGCGTACGCCCAATGGCATCGACCGCTTCTTGCGCGATGGTGAGAAAATTGGCGAACTGCGCACGCGAGGAATGCTGCAAAGTGCCAATATCGGCACCTGTGCAGAAAAACTTCGGGTTGGCGCTGCGCACCAGCGCCACGCGCACGGCCGGATCTTCGGCCACACGATGTACTGCGGCAGTCAGCTCGACCAGCATCTGCGCGTCATAAGCATTGGCTGGTGGACGATTGAAGGTGATGACGCCGACACCGTTGTCAATAGAAAAATCGATGGCCATGATGGAAGTCCTTAGAGAAAACGGCGATTCAGGAGGTTATCGGCTGGGGCAAGGCCAAGCCTTTTGATTTCTGGCAGGGCTTCTGCGATGTACTTCTGCCTTAACTCCTCATTGGAGTGCTGCTTGATGCCCCACTTCACATACAAGGGGGAGTTGACGGAGGTCGATTTGCCAAACATGTCGAGCGCCGCAGTCCACCACTTTTGCAGCCGCTCCTGGGCCGCGACTTTTCCTTCGGGTGTGCTGCAAATTTCGCGCAAATGTAAAAAGCCAGACTTGGTGTGGAACTCCTCATCGGCCTCCAGCCCGGCCGACACGTCGGCCAGTGGCTCGTAGGGGCTGCCGGTCCACTCGACGCCCACGTACAAGCCGACACGGTCAATCAGGGCGTGAAACCAGGCCAGGTCAATCCAGTCTTCCAACGGCATATGAAAAGCGTATTGCTTGATCGGCTTGGTGCAGCTCGGATTGGCACCCAGTCCTTTGAGCAGGTCTTCGCAAATTTTCCCGTGCTGGACTTCCTGGCGCAGGATTTCGGCTTCGATTTCCATGGCTCTACCGTGCGGCGCAAAGCGCATGCCGGCATTTGCAATATTGGCAAGTATCTTGCGGTATTCGGTGTTGCCATTGTTTTCCAGGTGCTCGTTGAGCAACAGCTTCACGAGCATTTCCTTGAACTCTGCAGGCATCTCGGGGTCACCCTGCTTGTACGTTCTTTGAGTGGCTTGTTGAATGACTTCCATGGTGTCTACTCCTCGTTCGGGATTGTCAATGAGACGGGGTTAATCAAATACTATCCGGATAGTATGTTTTCTTGTTAACCCTGTCAATTCCGGGTTTTCCACTACGATTTTCAGATCAGAACCGAACTTATTCGACCACCCGCTTGAATGGCTTAATGCACGGTGACGCCACCGAGCACCACCGACCGCAAGGCCCTGACCAGATCGCGCCCATCGAGCATGCCAGCGCGCCGGAACCACTCCAGAAAGGTGCCGTCGTTGATCGCCAAAATGACGGAGGTCAGCTCTCGGGTCGGCACGTCGCGCCGAAACTCACCGGCTGCCCGACCGCTACGCACCAGCGCCTCCATAAACGCGCATTGCCGTGCGTACAATGTCGCGATAAACGCCTGGACCTCGCCTTCACGCTCCTTAAACTCAAGCGCCATCAGGATCAGCAACAAAACCTCGTCGCGGTGGGTGATGCCGAGACCGGCCTGGTAATGGACGTAGGCAACGAGCTTGTCGGTCGGCGTTGGTCCCGCCGCCGAAGTAACAGCAATGGCTTTGTCGACCACCGTGAGCTGCACCCGCTTGAGCAGTTCCAGCAACACCGCTTCCTTGCTGCGAAAGTAAAAGTAGACAGCTCCCTTGGTCAGTCTGGCAGCGCTCGAAATCTGCTCCAGATTGGTGGCGCGGTAGCCCTGGGAAACGAACAGGCGCAAAGACGCCTCCAGCAGCAACTCCATGCTGGCCTGGCGCTGCTCCACCTTCTTGGTCGCTGGGGGACGCTTCGCGGAATCCGCGCGTTTCGAGGTTACGGCCATCGGCTCATCCAATCCGTTGCTAAGAGTTCTCTATTTTGGGACCATGGTTGCTGCTGGCATGCCAGCAAAGGGTTTTTCCGAATAGGTCACCGCCTCTAATATACATACTATCCGTACAGTATGTGAAAACTTTACTGAAAAGAAATGCGCATTGCCGTCGCGTCCGCCCACCAACAACATCGACTGGAGCATGCATGACATCGCCCCCACTTGGCAGCCTCAACTCAGCTTCAATGGGAAGCCCGTTCTGGAACCGGCTGACTGAAACCATGCCGCGCGCCCAGCTTGACAAGCTGCACCTGCATCGCGTGCAAGCGCTGGCTCATTACGCCTATGAAAACACGCCGTTTTACCGCAAGAAATTCGACAACGCAGGCCTGAAACCATCGGACATCCGGTCGCTCGACGACTTGAAACGCAAGGTGCCAATCACCGACAAAAGCGAGATCATCGAGCTGCAGCAGCAGCGCCCACCCTACGGGGACACGCTGGCGCTGCCGATGGACTTCGTCGCTCACCATTGCGAAACCTCGGGTACCACCGGCCTGCCCCTGGCAATTCCGTATTCGACCTACGACAGCGTCCGCTACGGCGAATCCTGGGTGTACGGCTTTTGGGGCCTGGGCATCCGTCCGTCTGATACCTTGTATTTCGCCTTCGGATGGGGCAACTTCGCCGGATTCTGGAGCGCCTACTGGGGCGCACGCCGGCTCGGCTGCCGCGTGATCTCAGGCGGCGGGCTCGACACCAAGGGCCACATCGAAGCGATCCTTCGGATGAAGCCAACGGTCCTGATTTCCACGCCGACGTTTGCGCTGCGCATCGCCGCGGTCGCCGCCGAGATGGGTGTCGATTTGTCCAAGAGCTCGATCAAATTTACCTACCACGCGGGCGAGCCCGGCCCCACCGCCCTGCCCGGCATGCGCGAACAGATCGAAAAGGCTTGGGGCGCCAAGGCTGGCGAGTTGCTCGGCATTGCCGAGGTTGACGCGATGGCGCCTGGCTGCCCTCTGGGTGACGGTGTTCACGTGAACGAAATGAATCTTTACAGCTGGTCGATGGACCCCATCTCGCAAGATGAAGTGCCGGACGGTGAGATCGGCGAGAACATCGTCACCGGCTACGGCAACACGGCGCAGCCGCTGCTGAACTACCGCACGCACGACCTGGTGCGCAGGCGCAGCACCTGCGCTTGCGGGCGCACCTGGTCCAAACTGGAAGGGGCTGTGCTGGGCCGTACCGATTTCATGGTCACCGTGCGCGGCACCAACGTCTACCAAACCGCCGTGGAGAACATCCTGAACAAAGTCGAGGGCATCAGCATGCACTACGAACTGGTGCTGACCCACGAAGAAGGTAACGACGCGATGACGGTCCGCTTCGAGCCGGAGGCCTCGATCGACCCGGCCAATTGGCAAAAGCTCGCCAGCGATGCCGGCGATCGCATCCACAAGGCCTTGCATGTGCGCTTGAAGGTCGTTCCAGTCGCGCCCAAGAGCTTGCCTCGGTTCGAACTGAAGACCAAGCGCATCATTGACCAGCGGCCCAAGGAATTGCGCCGCGCACTCGACCGGTGAGGACACCATGGACATACAACAACAGATAATGAGAATCCGGCAGGCACGCGAACTGATTGCTGGGGCCTTGCAAGGCGTTGATATTCCTCAGATTGAGGCGATGCTGCGCAATGCCGACATGGAGTTGCACTGGGCGCTGTGGAACCTGGGCGAGCCGGTCGCCCTGCGTCCGGAACTCGAATACGCGGCCCGCGCTGACATGTCCTGAGACCGGCGAACGGTGCGTGCGGCGCGCTTTTTATGCACACATAAAGGAAGACGATGTTTCTGAAAGATTGTTGGTACGTTGCCAGCCAAGCAAGTGAGCTCGGACGGGTGCTGATGCAGCGCTGGATCATCGGCCAACCCGTGGTGCTGTTCCACAGTGAAAGCGGTCAACCCGTCGCCATGGAAGACCGCTGTCCACACCGTCGCGCCGCACTGTCCAAGGGACGGCTGGTGGGCGACACCGTGCAGTGTGGTTACCACGGGATGCGCTTTGACTGCAGCGGTGCGTGCGTGGCAATTCCGGGGGAGGAGCAAATCCCCCCCGCGCTGAAGGCGCGTGTCTACCCCGTGGTCCAAAAATGGCACTGGGTCTGGATCTGGATGGGCGATCCGGCACTCGCCGACGAGGCGCTGATTCCGGACCTGCGCCACAACGACATGCCGGGCTGGACCGTAACGGGCGGCGTGCTGACCGTCAACGCCAACTACCAGCTGCTCACCGATAACCTGCTCGACCTCACCCATGAGACCTTTGTGCATGCCAAGACCATCGGCAATGCGGCCGTGGCAGAAACGCCGATGGAGTCCAAAATAGTCGGCAACGAGGTGCATGTGCAACGCGTGATGCGGAACACGCCGCCGCCGCCGCTGTTCAAGCGCGTGCGCAACCTCGCGGGAAACATCGACCGCTGGCAGATCATCCGGTTTCAGCCGCCGTCCAGCATATCGATCGACGCGCGAGGCTATCCAACCGGTACCGAAGACCCCGACAAAGGCCTGCGCTGGTTTTCGATCAACTCGATCACACCGATCAACGAGACAAGCTGCAACTATTACTGGACCATCACCCGCTGTTTTGCCCAGGACGATGCCCAGATCACCGATCTGATCCACAACCAGATTCTGGCCACCTTCATGGAAGACGTGGACGTGCTGGAGGCTCAGCAGCAAATGATAGAAACCGACGCCCCCAACCGCGGCGAGATCAGCGTACGGGCCGATTTTGGCTCGGTAGCGGCACGCCGCATCAATCAGCGGCTCATCCATAAAGAAGCCCAGAGTAACGCGCGCAAGCAAGGTGTCGTAGCAAGCCCCGAAGAACTCGTGAAAGCCACCTGATGACACAGCCCCTCATCGACCGTAAAGTCCTCGTCACTGGCGCGGCCACTGGCATTGGCCGGGCCATTGCGCTGGAGCTCGCGAGCCAGGGCGCGCAAGTTGCCGCCGCAGATATTCAAGTGCCAACACAGACAGTCGATGCCATCCGCAAGGTCGGTGGGCAGGCTGTTGGCCTTGCGGCTGACGTGTCCCAGCCGGACCAGGTTCAAGACATGGTTTCCAGTTGCGTGCGCGAGTTGGGCGGGCTTGACGGCCTGGTCAACAACGCCGGAATTTACTCATCGTTGATCCCGAGGCCGTTCGAAGACATCGACCTGGCCGATTGGCAACGGCTTTTCTCAGTCAACGTTTTCGGCTTGGTGTCCTGCTGCCAGGCAGTGGTGCCGCACATGAAGCAAAACGGCGGTGGCCGGATCGTCAACATCATTTCCGGCACGCCCTTCAAGGGCATTCCGTTCATGTTGCATTACGTTGCCAGCAAAGGGGCGGTGCTTGGCATCACCCGATCACTGGCCAAAGAACTGGGTCCCGACAACATCTTGGTGAACGGCGTCGCACCGGGCTTCACGCTGAGCGAAGGCGTAATGGGCAACGAAGTGCAGCTGCAAAAACTGCGCGAGGTGTCGAAGAACGCTAGGTCACTGGCCCGTGACCAGGTGCCCGGCGATGTTACCGGCGCCGTAGCCTTCTTCCTGGGAAGCGGCTCGGCGTTTATCACCGGTCAGACCTTGCTGGTTGACGGCGGCTCGCACTTTAACTGATACCGCTGCCCGATTTTGAAATTTGACGACTGCGATTTCACCGAGCGACATCCAAGACACGTTAGGGTTTTTGTGAAGTCGGCTTACGCTTTCCCTAAGGCATACTTAAACCTGCATTCAAAACCCAGAAAAGGAGCAAATTCATGACCACCCGTCGCCTCGTTCTTTCCCGCAGCGCTATTCTCTTAGGCACTGCCTCCACTGGCCTTTTGATACCAGAAATCGTGCGCGCTCAAAGCAGCAAGATCCGAGTGGGCCTGATGCTTCCCTACACTGGAACCTTCGCACAGGTTGGCGTGGCTATTGAAAACGGCTTTCGCCTGGCGATTGATCAGCAGGGTGGCAAGCTCGGTGGCCGCGAGATTGAATACTTCAAGGTGGACGACGAGTCTGAGCCGTCCAAAGGCATTGAAAACGCCAACAAGCTGGTGCAGCGCGACAAGGTCGATGTGATCGTCGGCACCGTGCACTCCGGCGTGCAAATGGGCATTCAAAAAGTGGCGCGCGACACCGGTGTGCTCAGTTTGATCCCCAACGCGGGTATACACGCCGCCACACGCGGCTTGTGCGCGCCCAACGTTTACCGCACCAGTTTCAGCAATTCGCAGCCAACCCGGGCTCTGGGCAAGGTCATGGTCGACAGGGGCCACAAAAAAACCGTCTGGATCACCTGGAAGTACGCCGCTGGCGACGAGGCTTTTGAGGGCTTCAAGGAAGGCTACACAGCCGCAGGCGGCACGATCATCAAAGAGCTTGGCCTACCCTTTCCGCAAGTGGAGTTTCAAGCGCTGCTGACTGAAATCGCCGCGCTCAAGCCTGACGCTGTGGCCTGCTTTTTTGCAGGTGGTGGCGCGGCCAAGTTCATTCGTGACTACGCTGCGGCTGGCCTGAAAGGCAAAATTCCGCTGTATGGCTCCGGCTTCTTGACAGAAGGCGTGCTGGACGCTGCGGGCCCGGCTGCTGACGGCATCATCACCACCATGCATTACAGCGACTCGCTGGAAACGCAGCGCAACCAGACTTTCCGTACCGCTTACGCCAGCCGCTTCAAGATGCAGCCGGACGTGTACGCAGTACAGGGCTACGACAGCGGTTTACTTCTGGTGCAAGGTGCGAACGCCGTCAAGGGCGACCTGAACAACAAGGCCGCGCTGTACAAGTCGATGGACGGTGCCGTCATCGACAGCCCGCGCGGCAAATGGACCATGAGCCCATCGCACAACCCGATACAGGACATGTACATTCGCCAGGTCGAGAACAAGGAAAACAAGGTGCTTGGCATTGCAGTCAAGGCGCTGGCTGACAGCGGCGCTGGCTGCAAGATGACGTGACCCCCACGGTCGTTTACTTCGTGTAACTCCCTGGGTTTTTGGGGTCAGAGCCCAAATTCGCCGAGCCTTCGGCTCGCCCACAGGGTGCAGCGCTTTGCGCTGCAGCGAAATTGGTGTCTGACCCCAATAACCCTGTGTCCCGGCTAAGCCGGTTCCACGGCCCCTGCTTGTACTGACACCACACACTATTTCCGATGGACTTTCCCCAATTTTTAATCCAGCTACTGAACAGCGTGCAGTACGGCTTGCTGCTGTTCATGCTGGCCGCGGGCTTGACGCTGATTTTCGGCATCATGGGCGTCGTGAACCTGGCGCATGGCAGTTTTTACATGCTGGGGGCTTATCTGGCCTGGTCGCTGAGCGCAGCGTTGGGCAGCCTGACGCTGGCCATTTTGGGCGGCGCGGTGCTGTCGGTGGTGTTTGGCCTGGCCCTTGAGTGGCTGCTGTTCAGGCACTTCTACAAGCGTGACCACCTCGACCAGGTGTTGCTGACATTTGGTCTGATTTATATTTTTGAAGAGCTGCGCTCCATCATTTGGGGCGACGACGTGCATGGCGTGCCCATTCCGGCGCTGCTCAGTGCATCCATTCCATTGACCGACAATATGTCTTATCCGGTGTACCGCCTGTTCATGTCGGGTGTGTGCATTGCACTGGCGCTTGGCTTGTATTTACTGATTTCAAAAACCCGCCTCGGTATGAAAATCCGCGCGGGTGCTTTCAACCGCGACATGGCGGAGTCCCTCGGCATCAATATCAAGCTGATTCACGCGACCGTATTCGCCCTCGGTGTCGGCCTGGCGGCAGTGGCGGGCATGATCGCCGCACCGATTGCCAGCGTCTACCCCAACATGGGCTCGCAGGTGCTCATCATGTGTTTTGTGGTGGTGGTGATTGGCGGCATCGGCTCGGTTCGCGGCGCGCTGATTGCGGCGCTGCTGGTCGGGCTGGTCGATACCTTTGGCAAGGTGTTGTTGCCATCGATGGCGGGGATGCTGGTTTATATGTTGATGGCAGCCGTGTTGTTGTGGAAGCCTGAAGGCTTGTTTAAAGCATGATCCAGGCAAATTTAGAGGTGCTGCCGCGCAGCATCAAGCTCGTTTTGGGCATGGGCCTGGTCGCACTGCTGGCCTTCCCGTTTGTCAGCACGCCTTATTACACAGAGATGGTCACACGCATGATGATCATGGCGATTTTTGCCATGAGCCTGGACTTGCTGCAGGGCGTGACCGGGCTGGTGTCCCTCGGTCATGCGGCGTACTTTGGCCTCGCAGGTTATGCGCTGGCTTTCCTCACACCGCAGGGTCAGGCCGTCAGCCTGTGGTGGACGCTGCCCGTGGCCGTGCTGGCATCTGGTCTGGCGGCACTCGTCATCGGTTTTTTTGCGGTGCGTACGCACGGCATTTACTTCATCATGGTCACCATGGCGTTTGCGCAAATGGTGTTTTATCTGTTCTTTGACAACAAGGCACTGGGCGGCTCGGACGGGCTGTACGTCAACTTCAAGCCCAGCACCGCCATCATGGGCTGGCCAACTTTCGCTTCTTGGTTTGACCTGGACAACAAGCGCGTGCTGTACTACTTCACGCTGGCGGCACTGCTGGTCACCTATGTGTTTTTACGCCGCCTGCTGTTCAGCCCCTTTGGCCGCACTTTGAGCGGCATTCGCGTCAACGAGCACCGCATGCGCGCCATGGGTTACGGCGTGTTTGGCTACAAGCTGGCCGCCTTCAGCTTGGCAGGCGCACTGGCCGGGCTGGCGGGGTATTTGTGGGGCACACAAAGCGGCTACATCAACCCTGAACTGATGGGTTTTCACATGAGCGCACACGCCATCATGATGGTGATTTTGGGCGGGATGGGTAACTTTGCAGGGGCGATTGTGGGTGCGTTTGCGTTTGAATATTTGCTGCATGTTTTTAAAGATTTACCTCAGCTGGGCAGCGTGAATTTGGGCAAGCACTGGCAGCTGTGGATGGGCCTTTTCATTGTGCTGCTGGTCACGTTTGCGCCGCGCGGCATTTTGGGTTTGTTTGAGAAATTCTTGAAACGCAAAGGGGCTTCTCATGAGTGAAGTCCTGCGCGGCGACGGGCCGCCCCTAGACGCGCACGCACCCTCGGGGGGCAGCGCAGTACGCGAAGCGACAAGCGTGGGGGCAGTACTTTTATCCGCTCAAGGACTCACGAAACGCTTCGGCGGCCTGGCGGCCGTCAACGACGTGTCGATTGACTTGCTGCGTAACCACATCCATGCGGTGATTGGCCCCAACGGTGCGGGCAAATCGACACTCACTAACTTGCTGTCGGGTGACCTGCCGCCCACGTCAGGAACAGTCGCGCTGGGCGATGTCAACATCACGGGCTGGACGCCCGAAAAAATCTCGCGCCAAGGGCTAGGCCGAAGTTACCAAAAGACCAATATTTTCTTGCCCTTCACCGTCTGGGACAACGTGCATCTGGCCGCTCAGTCACGCTCGCCCCAAGCCCACAAGTGGTTGAGCCATGCTTCTCATTTCATAGCTACCCGTGCACGAATCGAAAGGGCTATCGAGTTATCGGGTCTTCAAAGTCGGGTTAACAGCATCGCTGGGACCATCAGCCACGGCGAACAGCGCCAGCTTGAAATCGCCATGACGCTGGCCACCGAACCCCAAGTGATTTTGCTCGACGAGCCGCTGGCGGGCATGGGCGCGGTGGAGGCTGAACGCATGGTGGCGCTGCTACAAACCATCAAAAAGGACCACGGCATTTTGCTGGTCGAGCATGACATGGATGCTGTTTTTGCATTG
>Ga0075464_10000816_pt1 | contig 13840 bp, 26 predicted proteins | sample DEB19_08_DNA_5_FD_75068 | JGI IMG/M metagenome (GOLD analysis project Ga0075464, IMG submission 75068) | Aqueous microbial communities from the Delaware River and Bay under freshwater to marine salinity gradient to study organic matter... | ecosystem: Environmental > Aquatic > Marine > Coastal ...
CGTGGCCTCTGAAATAGACGTGCAAGCCGCCTTTCGGGGTCTTGACCTGAAACGCCGCGTCAACCGCCGACTTTACCGCCGCGTCACGTTCCAGCAGCTTCGCCCACCAATCCAGGCCGGCCGGGTCAATGTCAAAAACGAAAAGTTCGGACAGGCCGCAGGCAACCGCCCAATTGAAATCAGGGTTAATGCGGTTCCATTCGGCTATCTGCTCGGCATCGCTGCTCGCGTCCTTCCACCCGTTCGGCGTGGCGGGGTCCTTTGTCCCAGGTTGACAGGGAAAAACCTTGCAGCCGCGTAAAATGTCGGGTAGTTCTAGCAATGCGCTGCTCCCACAGGCAGTTCACCCGCCCCGCCAAGTGCCCATGCTTGGCGGGGCTTTTCGTTATCCCTTGAGGGGTTCGGTTTCGATTCCACGCCCGTTGCGGAAAGCCCAAAAACAATGCTTACCTAACCACACACGATCATGATGTTGGTTGTGATCGATCACACGTTCGGATTCGATTTCGTCAGTTCCGAGCAGGTATGTACGGACTACAAGAGGCAAAGGAGCATGTTCGTTCATATTAGTACATCCTTGAATACGATACATAAATTGAAAGGTATATCTAAGAGAGCATTCCCGCGAGCCGCTGTTTATGTTCCCTAACGGCAGACAAAGCAAGCCTCTAGAGGTCATATTCTTGCCAGCGGTCGCAATCGAACGCCGCAGTAAGGATTTCCGCCACATCGAGAGGCTTTGAGCCGTTGGCAGAGGCGACACCCTCACATCGTTCAGCCGCGAGCGCTTCCACCTCGTTGAGCAAGGCCAGGCGGTCGCCTATCCATTCGACCAGCCGCCAAAGATCGGGGCTTTCCTTGATCTTGTTAGGTGCTTTGTCTTTGAGATCATTAATTGCGTCTGCACATTCCCGCGCTGCATCTTCACTGTCGATAAGTTCGATCAGGTCGAGCGCCCACGGATTGCCCGCAAGGTGCTGCGCCTCTAACCATTCCCGAGCATTAAGCGGTTTCATTGCATTGCCCTTCGTGCCGCCGCTTCCCGCTCGGCCATTAGCGCCGCCTGTATGAATGTGCGGGCATTGACTGCTGCAAGGCTGGCCCGCTCGAACCTCAAGCCTAGTTCCGGCTGGTCACGGTAGCGGCGCGCTTTCTCGGCCATTTCCCCTTGCAGGTCGCCAAGCTCGCGCAGCCGCTCTAGCTTCTCTTCGAAGGTCATGACCGAATATCCATAATCAATTGCACGAATTCGGGAGAAAATCGCCCTTCCTCGGTAAAGACGCGCTCGCATGTCTCTTCATCCGGTGACGAGCACCAAAGAGGCCACGGGCTGCGGCAATTGAGCGGTCGGAAAAGGCGCCAGCGTTCGCCGCGAATGGTGAAGGGGACATTAGCAACGGAAATCGAGCCGTCCGCTTCGTCCTGCCATATCTCGAACGGGGCGCCGAGCAATTGCTCTTCCTCACCTAGCTGCGCCACATGCCCGCGCGTTTCGTCTAGCAGGATCCACAAGCGGCCATAGCACTTGAGCAAATTTGCCTCGTTGAAAAGGTCACGAGGAATAACACGGGCGTAAGTCACGGGGAATTCTCCGGTTCGGGCTTCCATGAAAGAAACAGTTTCGCCGCGTCCAAAATGTCGTCGGGTTCCAATTCCATTCGGGAGAGGTCGCCCGCCTCGATCATGTGAGAGGCCACGGTGGTTGCGAGGTTCGCCGCTGCGATCGCTTGGCCTTGCGGGCGAATGAAATTGCCGGGTGTGCAAACCTCTTTCAGCCGTCGCCAATGCGGCTGCGAATTTTCAGCCCATGACAAAATATGTTCTGCAATATTCATGTTTCTAGATCCCCTTCGGAAACCATGCCAGCGGCTCGGCTGGTGTCAGCGCGTCGATTTTCTCGGGCGTGATCCAGGTTGCCCGGTCGAGCAAGTCCACGGCGGCGCCGTAGAATTTGCCGTGATATTCGACAAACTGGCTAGTGATCGTGCCGCTAGTCATTTCACACATGAAAAACCCCATTGCCCCGGTGCGGTGCATCGGCGGCAGGCAATTGAGCATTTCAAAATAGAAATCTTCGGCGATCTCGGAAAGGTTGAATTCTCCGAGATAGTGCGCCTTTTTTCGCGTTTCGAAATCTTCGAAAGTTTCGACAACGTAAAGCTTGCCGCGCTCGTTTGTGAGGTCGTGCGCCAGCTTGTCAGCCGCTTCCCGCGTCGGGCGGTAGTCGTGCGCCCAAAGCGCGCCGGGTTCCGAAACGAGAAATTGCACGTCGCTTGCTTGCAAGGTCATTACACAATCTCCCGATTGTCGAGGGTGCGATAGTATCGCCACGCGCCGCCGCGCGACTGCTTGCGGAAAAGGTTGGAATTCGCGAAGCCGCCAAGGTCGTAAAATTCCTTTTTGGTAATTCGCTCTTTGCGTTCGCGCTGCATTAGTCGTGCTCCTGCGCCGAAAGGCTGTTGCCGTCGATCCGGGCAAGAATGCCCGTTATCAGGGTGTCAATCTCCGCGCCCTCGTCCAAGTGCGCCGAGGCTTCGAGTTCGCACAGAAGCCAGTGAGCCTTGCGCAGCGCTTCGAGCATCGCCGGGGCTTCGGCCAGGATCGGCGAAAGCGGCAAATCGAACGATTCGAAATTGTAGGTTGCGAGATAGTCCGAATTTTCAGAGAGAAAATCGAAAAGGTTTTTGCCGGGGTTTTCAGCCTGCCAAGCTTCGAAGCTTTCCCGGTCTTCACCGACCTGATCAAGCAAATGGTCTTCGGCTTCTCGCTCGGTTGCAAAGGCGCAACTATTCGTGCCGTTATTGTCGTCCGCAGCAGTCACCCAAACGCGCGCGGCGCCGTTCTCGGTTTGCAAGAATTCCATTAGTCATTCTCCGGTTCGATTGTCGGGCCGCTTTCCATATCCCATAATAAGGGTGCGCGGTTGGGACTAATCGCCGCCTTAACTCATGATCGAAAAATTTAGGCATATCTCACAAGTCAAATTTAACAGATTTCTTTGCCGGGCGACGGTAAAAAGTCTTCGCCCGCGTCCCACTATAGGACACCTCGAACCAGTCGGCGAAATCTTCGCGCTTGCGGCATTCGTGCAAGGCGCGCGGGATTCGCGGCACGTCGAACTTGCGCACGCTAGGCGCCAAGCCGAGCAAGAGGCGCACGGCAATAAATGAGTGCGCAACAGGCTTTGCCGGAATGATCTCTTTAAGCCATTCCACGAGCACGGCCACGGCTTCGCGATCTCCGCGCGCCGCTTCGCTGATATAGGCTGCAACCTGCTTTGGCGCCGCTCCTGCTTTGGCATTGCCGAGCGCGTCTAGCTGCTCTTGAGCCTTGCCAGCGTAACGCCCCAGGTCGAGCACTAGGCCCGGCTCTTCGATCATCGCGCAAAGGTGCGCGGCGGTTAGCGGCTGGCCTCGCGATATCAAGTGGCGCACCTCTTGCGCTAGTTCGCTGGTGTTTTCGTCCAATCGCAAAACGTCAGCCTTGAGCATGGCGCGAGCCTTCGAAAGAGAAATTTTGAATTTCTCGCAAAACTCGAAAAGGTTCATTGCGCGCATTCCTGATAGTCGAACCAAATGCACTGCAGCGCATTGGCATAATCCAGACGGCACGGATTGCCGCTAGTGAGTTTGTCGAGCTCGTCGCGAAATTCGCTCGCGTCGTCCCCTTGGAAAAAGACAGCGTGGCCGCTAGGCTTGTGCTTGAGCTCATACGATAGACCATTGCCGTAGCTCGTTACAAGCCAATCGGGCAGATCATGGATCACGTTAATTTGCATCGGGTTCACTCCCTTCTATTTCTTCGCTTGTGTGCGGGGACATATGCCGCGATCAAGGCGCACTCGGCTAACGCGAATAGTGCAGTGCGGATCCTCGAGCGGCACGATAACGCGCCGCTCGAGGATCCGCTGAAAAGGTTCATTGCGCAATCTCCCGATATTGGCGCACGTCAGCCCAAAGGCTCGGCTTGTTCATGCATGAGCCAATCCGCGACAGCCTCTTGCATCGCTTCCATTGGCGCTACACAAGTGGCCAGGTCCGGCTTTTCGGCGCCCCATCGGCTATTGCCTTCACTAGAAATTGAGCCCTGCACTCGTTCACCATTGGCAAGAATGATCGTGCAGAGAATTTCCCTAATCTGCCGCTCCATCGCTCAGCACTCCCCTTAGTACCAAATCTTCGCGGCACGCTGCTTTTCATCCCAATCGACAATCGCCGCAGTGCGCTGCGCTGGTCCGATATCAAGCAACTTGCAAGCGGCATTGATCGCAATCACGCAATTGGAGAGAATGTTGCAAATCGCGTCAAGATCACCGCCAGCGATATTGTCGATTCCACCTGCAATTGCATCATAGACATTGAGACAAGCGGCACGCTGCGATTCCGCGCCGCGCTTGGCCTGCTGCGCTGCAAGGCCCGGCTTGCGTGCGTAGATATCTGCCATATCATCATGAATTTCAGCTTGTGCAATCATTGCCGCGCGAAACTCGCTTGCGTGCAATTCGATAGCCTTTGCGATGATTTCCCTAGCGTTCATTTGCGTTGCTCCATTGAAAGCAGGTTGAAGAAAGCTTTTTTCAGTCTGTATTCAGGTGAATTGCCCTTGTCAACTACCTAGTGCAAAAAAGTTTCGAAATCGTTAGTTTTTGGCGGTTTTGCCTGAAAAAAGCTGAAACATGGCTTTTTCCATGCTTTCCCTAGAGCAAGCGAAACAAGGCTTTCCCTTTATGCGCGTGCGCGGTTAGTGCTTGCTGCTGCGCTCTGCTGCGCTTCACTCGCTCCGCTCGCTGCGCTCCGCGCCGCTCCGCCATACTGTTTGCACTCAATAGAGAAGCTGAAAAAATTTCAGGCAATCCCGATTTTCGATTTTCCGATTTTGGGCCAGATCAATTTTGCCGGTTTGCTGGCATTCGAGCTATTCACCCGCGCCGCGCGTTTTCAAATCTCGCGATCCAGTCGAAAACCGCGAAATTATCCACGTGCCGTTCATACTCGCGCCGTTCGTGCAATGCCCGAATTCCTGCCCGGATCATCCTACGGCGGTTTTCCTGCCGTCTCTCGACAAATTCCCGCTCTAGCTGCACGGTTCAAATCCCTTTGCAAGCATTCCAGCCAGCCACATAATCCGCCCGATCCTTTTCAATCGTGCTGCGCATTCCGAAATGACAACCATAAGAATTGCGGTCCATTCCGAGTGATGCAGCCAGCGCACCAGCCGCAAAACAATGACCTTCGCTCTTGAGAATATCAACGGTCCTGCGAGTGATATTATTTTCCATGACTGAATTCCTTTCCTGTCTGAATTCCGGTATAGCTGGCAAACCTTACCATTTCGTAAACATTCCGCAAGGGAACATTGCATTCGACAAGGCCCGGATTATGTGCCATTGCGTAACATATTGAGAGGTGAAAAGGTAAAGAAATGGTGAAAAGGGGACCCGCCAGCGTTTTTGCTCCGACCAGGGGGATACCTTCGAGCCGGCGACCATTGGACCAGGCATAGTGCTGGTGCGCGATAAACCAAATTTTCCTACTCCCCGCTCAACTTCCGTCATGGGCAATTTCAATGATTTCCATGTCCGGACCCGGCCACCCTTTCCGCGCAGATTTCCGTCGCATTGTGGCCAATTTCCATCCAGCGCCCGCTGCCAAGCCTCACGGCTCGCCAGAGCTTGAGCGGCCGGGGGTCCGCCCCACCAAATTTTTAATGCTTGCAACGGGCTTCCGTCATGGTAATGTCTCACCAGCGGCCATGCTGTAGGGTGCCCCTGCGCTCAAGCTCTGGCGAGCCGTGAGGCTTGGCAGCGGGAGCATGGCGGGGACTAGCCACCCTGGCACCAAAACGGCCATCCGGGAGATCCCAACCAATGAAGAAAAACCCCAAGGCCCCGCGCCGCAGTCATGCCTTTGGCACGTCAGAGCCGAAGCGCAACGTCGCCTCTCACAACTACGACGAAGAAACCAAAACCTTGACCGTCACTTTCGCTTCCGGCAAGCGTTACAGCTACGCCGGAGTGCCCAAGGACGTTGCGACTGGCTTCTCTGGCGGGTCCTACCTTCGCTCGGCCATTATAGGCAAATACCCTCACACCCTGCTTGGAGATTGAACCATGTCCTTCGTCGCCCGTATGCGCAAAGAGCACGCCGACCTCGCCGAAAAGCTGAACAAGCTTCACGCCTTCCGAGGCATCGCCGAATTTTCCGCCCTGACACCGGAAGAACGGCACCTTCTCGTGATCCAGGCCAGCACAATGGAGCAATACCTCTACGTGCTCGCCGCCCGGATCGAGCTTTCCGGCGAACCCATCCAGGAACCCGAGCTTGGCGAGCCGGTCCAGGTCGGTGACGCGGATATCGACCGCAACGGCCCACCCAAATTTGACGTTTGACCCTGCCGCTCTAACCGGCTAGAAAGGCCCCGCCTTTCAGGCATTCTCTCCCAAACTTCACAAGGTCCGGTCTGTCCCGAAATGGCGCACCGGACCTTTTCTTTTGCCATTGACCGTTTGCACGAAACCCGTCATGTACAGCACGACCAGTCTCAAGCGGGAGCAAAGATCATGGATTTTGAATACGACACCGGACACCTTATCAAACATCACGGCACCGGAAACGAAGCCAACCGGCCACGCGCTGCGCTCGACGATCTCGAAAACATCATCGCCAATGCCGTGACGAGCGCCGAAGTGATCCTGTTTGGCCTCGAAAATCTTGCTGATCGACTGTTCGGTGCTCACCCGGAAGCCGCAGGCAAGGCCGGTGTCGAACAGTCGGATCAGGACTGCGCGCTCGGTCGGCTGCACGTCCTCACCTCAAGGCTGCACGACCGCCTCAACCGGATTGACGCCGTGAAAAACCGGCTGATTGATCTCGCATGAGCATAGACCATATTCAGCAGGCGGGCGAACGGCTGGTAAAGCTGCGCGCCATGCTGCGAGCACGCGAAGGCCGGATCGGGTTCGAAAAGAATGTGACCGAGATCAAGGCAGAAATTGCCCGTCTCGAAACGATCACCAAAAACCCGGCCTAAATCCCGTCTTGGCTTTTCCTGGGTAGCGCAGTAAGATCAGCGCGAACCGGGAGTTGAAATTATGACGAGCGCAGCCGATTTTCTGATCCGGCTTCACAAGATCGACAAAGCCGGTCTCAAGGCACGCGATATCATCATCCTTTACGGGATCATCGCGAATCCAGGCATCAACGGCAAGGATCTTGCCTTGAAGCTCGGAATTCCCGAGCGCTCGCATATCCAACACGCTTTGATCAAGCTCGAACAAATGGGCCTGGTCGAAGATCGCCGGCAGGAAAAAGACCGGCGAAAGGCCAACCCTGCGAGCTTTCACCCGCAACCTGCCGGGCTGGCTCTATGGGACGACCTGAAACCGTAGGAGAGGTTTCCAGTGCGTAACGACACGAAACACTACCGCCTCACCTCGAAGGCGGCTGGGGATGATACGACGCTGACGCGCTACGTCCGCAACGACACCGGAGCCGTTCGGTACAAGCAGCGCCAGCCGCGCTTGCCGACGATGGAAAGCGCCTTCGTCCAGGAAGGGCGAACCAAATTCACGAAGGCAATCCGGCGCGTGGACCAACTCACCCACTTGCTCGTCGATGGTCACTCCAACGTGAAAATCGGCCATGATGTGCGCAAGGGCAAATTCAAGGGCTACCACATTTTCACGCTCTCGCTCGAAGAGCGCAAAACCTGCCCGAACACCTGCCAGCACTGGCAAACCTGCTACGGCAACAACATGCCGTTTGCCAAGCGCATTGACCACACCGACCCGGCTTTCCTGCCCGCGCTCGAACTCGAAATCGCCAACCTCATGGCGAAGCCGTGGCCGGGCGTCCTGATCCGGCTCCACGCGCTCGGAGATTTCTACTCGTGCACCTACGTTGCCTTTTGGGATCGAATGCTTCGACTGCACCCACGCCTCTCGATCTACGGATATTCGGCGCACCCCAACAAATCCTCTATCGGCTGGACCCTTCACCATCTGCGCATGGAATGGGGATACCGCGCGATGATCCGAATGAGCAACGCGCCCTATCCGGTCATGAGCACGGTCACGATTGGCACGCCCGAAAGTCGGCCGGCAAATGCCTTCATCTGCCCGGAGCAAACCCGGCAAACTCGATGCTGCGCGACCTGTGGCCTTTGCTGGTCCACCAGGAAGAATGTCGCATTTCTGGAGCACTGACATGAGCAATGGGGCGACCTTCGAAGATTGTTTCAACATGCTTTGCGGCGAAAAACTCGGCGAAGGAATTCATCGCACGGTCTATGCGTGTAAGATCCGACCTGATCTCGTGGTGAAGGTTGAAAACCAGGAAATGCGGTATTTTGCGAATGTTATGGAAGACAAGTTTTGGACCGATCACCGCTATTACAAAAAGGTGGCTGATTGGCTCTGCCCTATCGAGTTTCTAAGTCCCGATGGGCGCTTGCTGCTCATGAAGCGCGTTCGTCCGATCCACGAAAGTGACACCTTGCCTGACAAATTACCGGCCTTCCTCTCCGATATCAAACGGGAGAACTTTGACTGGCTTGACGGCAGGCTCGTTTGCATGGACTATGCTTGGACTGTTCCGAACCCGAACACCAAACCCCGAAAAATCGAGTGGTGATGAACGACGAACCCGACCCGACTGCTACGCGAACCGATGTGCTGGTGCCAACCAAGGATCTCGCGCGCCTGCCGATGATCTCGGCCGAGCAATATCAGCACGTAGGCCGCTTCGCCGGAGCGCTGGTCATGTCCTGTTTCGAACAAATGGGTGGCTTGCCGCGAATGGCGGCATGGGCCGACACCAACCCGACCGATTTCTACACCAAGCTTTCCCCAAGATGATTTCACGCAGTCAGCAAGTGGACGTTTCGGGAACGCTCACCATCGACGACGCGATTACCCGGCTGGAACGCCAAACCATGCCTATCGAGGCAGAATTCACGGAAGTCCAGCCGATCTATGACCTCTAACCGCCGCAGGAGAAACTGGAAATTCTCGAAAGATAACCGAAAAACATACCTCGTTTGGCGAGATATGCGGCGCAGGTGTTTCAATGAGAATTGCAGTAGCTTTTCGGATTACGGTGGGCGCGGAATAACCGTATGTGAAAGATGGAAAGAGGATTTTGATACATTTTTCCTAGATATGGGTCCCAAACCAGATGGACTAACTATAGAGAGAATTGACAACGATCAGGGATATGACCCATTCAACTGTGTTTGGGCTACCTATTCAGACCAAAATCGCAATCAACGAAGGATGGCTACGATTCATGGAACACGGTCAACCTACGTCAACCAAAATTGCAGATGCGATCCCTGCATTGAGGCGGATCGTCAATACAAGCGGGAAAGGTATCGAAAATGTATGTAAGTCCTTTCGGTAAAGCAGAAGGCTTGTCGCAACGTCTCGATAAGTGGGCCACCGATCTTAGCCGCGATCGGGCCTACCCCTGGGTCGGTCTTGGTCTGATCGCGGACCTTCGCGCCGCTGCCGCCGTGATCGACGGCCGACCGGTTCCGGTCGATCCGCACGAAGGATTGCCCGAAGACAATGCTCCGACCGAACCTAGCCTGGAGTATGACCTGTGAATGTTCAAGACACCTTGACCGAGCGCGGTGCGCGCTACGGGGATTTTGCTGATCATGCAGTGATCGCCCAGGCATTACAGGACGTAATGAGAGACGCACCGGGATGGTGTGCACTCGATCCGACTAAGCGCCAAGCTCTTTCAGTGATTGCGGATAAGATTGCCCGTATTCTCAATGGTGATCCGAATTACGCCGACAACTGGCACGATATTCAAGGATACGCCCACCTTGTCGAAGAAAGGCTTATACCATGAACCCGACACTTGCACGCAAACAGGCCGCAGCCAAACTTGGTGTTGCCATGCAGGACCGCCACCAGAAGCTTGCCCTTGCCGTGGGTGAGGAAGAAATTGCCCAAGCTGCCGTGGAACTCGGGAAGGCGTTCAATGACAACATCGAATTCATCATTTGGGTGCTCAAGCACCACGGCGGGCTGAATCCAACTCCGATTACTCCGCGCCGGGTACCAGCCACACCGCCGCGCCAGCATTTCGGCACTGTGAGCGGTGGAAATATCGCCCTACCCGTCACGCCGGTCACGTTGCTGAAATGAACCTGCAAGAGATCGCCACGGAAGCTAGAATTTCCATCGACGAAGTGCGCGAACGCTGGCTTGCGCTCCGTGTTGCCTACTGGAAATCCGATTTCCGCCGTTTTGCCCGCGAAGCAATCCGCATTCGCACAAAATCGGGCGATCTCGAACCCCTCGTGCTGAACGAAGCGCAAGGGCTTCTGCACGACGCGGCCGAAGATCAGTTGGAAACCGAGCGCTGGGTGCGTATCGCCGGCCTCAAGGGTCGCCGGCAGGGTTTTTCGACCTACGTTGCTGCTCGTGGCTACTGGCGCGCGACTTTGTGGGATCGCCAGCGGATTTACATTCTCTCGCACGAAATGGCGTCGTCGAACGTGCTGTTCGGCATGACCGATCTCATGCAGCAGAAACACCCGTTTCCTCCCCAGGTCGGCACCGACAACGCGAAGGAACTGGAATTCATCAAGCGCGGCTCGTCCTACCAGGTGGCGACGGCCGGGCAGAAGGCAGGCGGGCGCGGCGGCGCTGTGACGTTCTTCCATGGTTCGGAAGCTGCCTGGTGGACCAATGCACCCGACCATTTCGCCGCGTCGGTGCAAGGTGTGGACGAAGTTCGAGGCGTTTGGGGTGTCCTGTGGCGTGAGCCGCCCAATCCGCTGCCCTTCGAGCGCAACATTGGCGAAATCTATGGTTGGGTGAAAGCTCCCTCGGAAATCTGGCTCGAAACGACTTCGGCCGGGCCGACCGGGGAGTTTTGGAAACGTTACATGGACGCGATGAAGGGCATCGGTCGCTACCGCGCCGTTTTCGTGCCCTGGACGGTCCAAACCGAATATACCGAAGAGGGCGATTACACTCCGCTGCCCGAGCCGGAAGAGGAAGGCGAGCTTTCCGAACTCGAATATCAGGAACTCCACGGCTTGACCGATGGGCAAATGCTCTGGCGCCGTGCAAAAATCCATGAACTCGGCTCGGTCGGTAAATTCCGGCAGGAATACCCCATCGACGTGACCGAAGCATTCGCTGCGGCCGATATCGAAGGTGTTTTCATCAAGCCCGCGCTCGTGCTCCGTGCCCGCAAGCGGGTGATGGAAGACCCTGACGCTCCGCTGATCATTGGTGTGGATCCAGCCGGTAGCGGCGGCGACCGTTTTGCGGTCGCCTTCCGTCGCGGTGACAAGATTCTTCGCGTGATCCATCGAAACAAACTTGAGCACGACGAGGCGGTGGCGTGGCTTTCCATGATTATCGACGAGCACAATCCTAACCGTATGAACGTGGATCGCGGTTCGATGGGGCAGAATATCGTTTCGGCGCTGCGCAATCTCAACCGTCACTATGCCGATGTGGTGAAGGGGATCGACTTTGGCGGCACCTCGCGGTTCAAGCAGGCCACACCGAAGCGTGCCGGACCCTGGAACCGCCGTGCCGAAATGTATGGGGACTTCAAGGATTGGCTCAACGAAGGTGGCGCGATCCCTGACGACGACGACCTTGCATCAGATATCAGCGGCCCGAAGCAAAAATGGCGCGCGAATAACGATTGGCTGCTTGAAAGCAAGTCTGACATGAAGGCTCGTGGATTGCGATCATCGGACCTTTCGGACGCCTGCGTATTGACCTTTGCAACCAAGGAATTCTTTGATACTTGGAGCACGCCGGAAAAACCAAAAGGGTTCGGGGCCGGGGCAACTCCGCAATTGCGGCACATCCATGCCCCAGGTGTGGGCGGCCACGATGGTTTCTACGAGGCTGACGGGTCTTACGGCTGGATGGCGTAACAGGAGCATGGGCGATGGCTGGAATTCGTGACAACTTGGCGAGGGAAGACCGCGAGCTTCCGCGCACTCGGACCAAAACGCCAAGTGGTTTTGATAGTGAAAGCGCTTTCCTCGAAGATATGCGCTCGAAATATGAATGGGGCTACGGCTTCAACGAGCACAACATCATCGCCGGCAAGGACGACGCAAAATTCGCGGTCGGCAATCAGTGGGATCCAGTGGTGGAAGCGCGCCGAAAAGCCGCCAACAAACCCATCCTCACGTTCAACCGACTGATCGCCTTCGTTGCGCAGATTGTCGGCAACCGTCTCATGAACGAGACGGAAATTCGGGTCCATCCTGACAAGGCAGGCACCAAGGAAATCGCGGAAGTCCGCGAAGGGCTTATCCGCTCGATTTTCAAGAATTCACATGCCGATTTCGCCCGCGATGAAGCCGCGAAATACCAGTGCGTCGGCGGCGAAGGCTATTTCACGCTCTCACTCGATTACGCGAACGACGATGTTTTCGAGCAAGAAATCAAGCTTTCGGCCGTTACCGACCCTTACGCGGTGGTGCTAGATCCTCTTGCAATCGAACCCTCGGGCGGCGATGCCCAATGGGGATTTGTTGGTGATGATCTCCCGCAGCAGGAATTCAAGCAGCGCTGGCCTTGGGCTGCGGAAGTCGGGTTCCTGGACGAAAAGAAATGGAACAACAGCGGCTATTGGCTGCAAGAGGATTGCGTTCGGATCGTCTCGTATTGGCGAATGGTCACGGAAGGCACCAAAGTTCTCGCGCTCTACCTTGACGGCACCGTGCATGATGTGACCGACAAGGAAGAATTCGAATATATCAATTTCGTCGAAACGCGCTCGGATGGTTCGCCCTACATTCGGGAAGTTCCGAACCGGATTGCTCGCCTCTACGTTTGCAGCGGCAATGCAATTCTCGAAGGTCCCTACGATTATCCGATTTCCTCGATCCCGATCTATCGGGTGCCGGGATGGGAAATCAACGATGGCGAAAAGGTCCACCGTTGGGGCTTGATTCGGTTCCTCAAGGACCCGCAACGGCTGCACAACTATTGGCGCTCGACCGTGGCCGAACAGCTTGTGGCGGCGCCCCGGAACAAGTGGCTCACGACGCCGGAAGCGGTCAAAGGGCACGAAGCCAAGTGGCGGCGGGCACCGTCCAGCGACGACCCATTCCTGTATTTCAACGATGGCGAAAGCGCGCCCGTTCACGTCCCGCCCCCTGGCATCGACGCGGCCTTGGTCAACGAAGCCGGTATGGCGACCCAAGACCTCAAGGATATCTCGAATATCCACGAAGCCGCGCTCGGGATGCCGAGTAACGAGGTGTCGAAGGTTGCTATCCAGCAGCGCCAGATGGTTTCGGACGTGGGGACGTATATCTACGTTGACCGGCGCCGGATTGCCGACGAGCGTTGCGCGAAAAACATCAACGAACTGATCCCCTACATTTACGACACCAAGCGGATTGTCACGGTGATTGGCCGTGACGACAAACGGCTTATGAAGGTGATCAACGACCCGAGCGACCCGAATTCGGACGTGACGATGGGCAAATACGGCGTCACCGTTTCGGTCGGTCCGGCCAGTGAAACCAAGCGAGCACTTGCGGCCGAACAGATGATGGCGTTCGTCAACGCAATGCCGCAGGCTGCGGGCGTCGTAATGGATCTCGTGGCCGAAGCACAGGATTGGCCGCGCAGCGGCGAGTTCGCGCAGCGGTTCAAGGCACTGCTCCCGCCCGGAACGATCCCCGAAGACGAGCTTACGCCGGAAATGCGGCAGGCGCAGCAACAGAACCAAGAGTTGCAGGCCGCACAGGCGCAGCTTGCACAGGCCCAAGCCGAAGCCGACCTTGCCGCCAAGCAGGCCAAGGCTTCGGCCGACGAAGCCCGCGCAAATCTGGCACA